>Cebus_capucinus_imitator_PRJNA485217_SSR093__coassemble_442_pt1 | contig 17124 bp, 9 predicted proteins | sample Cebus_capucinus_imitator_PRJNA485217_SSR093__metabat2_low_PE_002 | metagenome-assembled genome bin Cebus_capucinus_imitator_PRJNA485217_SSR093 | reverse complement strand
CTGGATTAGTGCTAATGTCGTAGTAACTGGATTAGTGCCAATGTCGTAGTAACTGGATTAGTGCTAATGTCGTAGTAACTGGATTAGTGCCAATGTCGTAGTAACTGAATTAGCGTCTCCCTATGTTCTCCTTATGCTCTCCCTATCTCCTTTCGCCATGCCTTCTACATAGTGTCTTGTCATCTTAGGCATAGCAGCAAACAGAGCTTATCGCTATTCTGCCGCTTAGATTACAGTAGGCTGCTTTTACTCGTGCTCGGCGCTAAGGCCCACACAAACACACACACACAAAAAAAAAACCGCATCTTCTCTCCCACTTTCTTTATCGTGTGGGATAAAAGACACGGTCTTTATTGTTATATCAACCTAACGCCTGTTTTCACAGTAACGCGTTAGTGCCATTAGTACGAGCTGCAATGCTCTAGCACGAGCTTTGATGCTCTAGCACGAGCTGCGATGCTCTAATGTAAGCTTAGAGGCTCTAGCCCATGCTTAGTGCCCGCTGGAGATACAACTGTAGTCCTGCGGGACGTTAGCGACGCTTAATGCTGTTAATGGTTTTTATTAAGGGCAGCTTCTTGGCGGGCCTGAATCTGGCGTTCGATTTCTTCAGCCATCTTCTTCTTTTGGTCAGCTGGAATGTACTTAGTGAAGTAACGCATCACTAACACAAAGAAGGCTGGCACAAAGAAGATAGCGAGGATAGTAGCCGAAAGCATACCGCCGATCACGCTAATACCAATTTCATTACGACCTGCTGCACCAGCACCTGAGGAAATAGCCAGAGGTAACACACCTAAGATAAAGGCGGCTGAGGTCATGATAATTGGACGGAGACGAATACGGGCAGCATGCACCACGGCATCAGATAAGCGCTCACCCTTGTCATATAAGTCTTTAGCAAACTCTACGATTAAGATAGCGTTCTTAGCCGAGAGACCCACGGTCGTTAACAGACCTACCTGGAAGTACACGTCATTACGCAGCACCGTTTGTACTGGTAAGTACTGGGTACTCCAAGCTGCTAAGATAGCACCGAGGATACCTAATGGCACCACCAACATCACGGCAAAAGGAATAGACCAGGACTCATAGAGAGCGGCTAACGATAAGAATACGATCAAGAGCGACACCGCATAGAGTAATGGAGCCTGCGTACCCGAGAGGCGCTCTTGGAAAGAGACACCAGTCCAAGAAATACCGTAGCCAGGAGGTAACACTTCCGCCGCAATACGCTCCATCTCCGCCATAGCTTCACCAGTAGAAACACCTGGTGCTGGAGCACCCTGGATTTCCATAGCACCGACACCATTAAAGCGCTCTAAACGTGGCGAACCATAGGTCCAAGAGGTAGTAATAAAGGCGGTGCATGGCACCATTTGGCCTTGATTATTACGGACATACCACTTGTTTAAATCGAGCTCCGTCATACGAGCGCTCGCCTCGGATTGCACGTAAACCTTTTTCACACGGCTACGTTCCATGAAGTTATCGACATAAGCCGAACCCCAAGCTACCGAGAGGGTGGTATTGATATCACTAATCGAGAGACCTAAAGCTAAGGCCTTTTCATAGTCAATAGATAAGCGGAATTGCGGAGTATCTTCCTGACCATTAGCACGCACCTGCATTAAGAGAGGCGATTGCTGGGCAGCATAGAGATAATCCTGACGTACCTTAGTTAAGGCTTCGTGACCGGCACCACCATTATCTTGTAAGAAGAGGTCGAAACCAGAAGCCACACCTAACTCAGGAATAGCTGGTAAGTTAAAGGCAAAGACTAAACCATCACGAATACCCATTAGAGGCATATAAGCACGGTTCACAATCGCAGCAGCATGCTGATCGGCTCGCTTACGCAATGACCAATCTTTTAACTTTAAGAAAGCCATACCAGCATTCTGACCAGAGCCGGAGAAAGAGAAGCCGGTAATAGCCAGAATAGTATCGACATTTTCACTCTCATTGAGGCGGAAGTAGTCGTAGACCTTACTTACTGTATTCTTAGTCTTTTCGACGGTCGAGCCTGCCGGTAAGCTAATCATCGACATCAGCACGCCTTGATCTTCATCAGGTAAGAAAGCCGATGGAATACGGGTAAAGCCATAGCCCATGACACCACAGATAATAGCATAGAAGAAGATCTGCACCGCAAGCTTCTGCACCACTCGACGCACATGCTTTTGGTAGCTCTCGGAAGCGTAGTCAAAGCTCTTGTTAAAGAAAGCAAAGAACTTATTTAAGATAAGCAGAGGCAGAGCAAAGATCTTCTTTAAAATCTTAATGAAAATATTCTTGCTCTCTTTATTACGCTCTTCATCCGATTGCAGTAAGGAAGCACACAGGGCTGGGGTTAAGATTAAGGCCACTAACACCGAGAGCACCATGGCTGACACAATGGTAATCGAGAACTGACGATAAATCACACCAGTAGAACCACCGAAGAAAGCCATAGGAATGAACACTGCCGACAGTACCAGAGCGATACCAATTAAAGCACCGGTAATTTCATCCATGGATTTAATGGTGGCATGGCGCGGTGGTAGTTTCTCTTCCTCAATAATACGCTCGACGTTTTCCACTACTACGATGGCGTCGTCCACCAACAGACCAATAGCCAGCACCAAGCCGAACATAGTTAAGGTATTAATGGAAAATCCTAATACCGACATGATGGCAAAGGTACCTAACAGCACCACTGGCACGGTAATCGATGGAATTAAGGTAGCGCGAAAGTTCTGCAAGAACACATACATAATTAAAACCACCAGAATGATAGCTTCAATTAAGGTATGGAACACTTCCTTAATCGACACTTTGATGAAGTCAGTGGTGTCATATGGATAATCCATATGAATCCACTCAGGGAAGTAAGGCGATAACTGATCCATTAACGCTTTAACGTTGTTAGCGGTAGATAAAGCGTTAGCACCAGCGGACAGACGAATAGCCAGACCCGAGGCTGGGTTACCATTGTTGGTAGCAGACACCTGATAGCTTTCGGAGCCTAACTCAACCCGAGCAATATCCTTTAAGCGCACCATGGTGCCATCGGTATTTACACGTAAGAGGATATTTTCAAATTGCTCAACATTCTCTAAACGCTTCTGACCGGTAATAGTGTAGGAGTATTGTTGTCCCGGAACTGCTGGAGTACCACCTAAGGAACCATAAGTAACCTGAGCATTTTGCTGCGAAATAGCGGCTGTCAGTTCGGAGATAGAGACAGCTAAGTTGTTAAGTTTCTCTGGATCGACCCAAATACGCATAGCGTACTCAGAACCGAACACCATGATGTCACCTACACCTTGCACACGAGCTAAAGGCTCACGCACATTGGCATAAATATAGTCCGAAATGTCAGTGTTGGTGTGAATACCATCGTTGGTATTAAAGCCCACCACCATTAAGAAGGCATCGGTAGACTTAGAGACGTTCACACCATTTTGCTGCACTACTGTTGGTAATTGCGACTGGGTTTGTTGCAGTTTGTTTTGCACCTGCACCTGCGCAATATCAGCATCAGTACCTGGCTCAAAGGTAATAGTAATCGAGGAATTACCGTAGGAGTCAGAGCTTGCTGACATGTACATGAAGCCATCCAGGCCGGTCATGTTTTGCTCAATAATCTGCGTTACCGAGCGTTCTACGGTACTAGCGTCAGCACCTGGATAGCTGGCACGAATCGACACCGATGGTGGGGCAATCGTTGGGTATTGCGATACTGGCAAGGTAAACACAGACACTATACCTGCCAACATAATCACAATAGCGATAACCCAAGCAAAGATCGGGCGATCGATAAAGAAACGAGACATAAAAAGAATTTCCCCTCAAGGAATCCTACTACCAAAGCCTACTTCTTCTTAACAAGTATACTCAGGATAAGGCGAGACTAAAGCACAGCTAAATCTAGTGAGCTCTATCTCATAAAGCAAAAGTTTTTTGCGCTCAAGCTACAGCTCAAGCTACAGCTCAAGCTACAGCTCTTGCCTTGCTTCTAAAGTTCTTGCCTTGCTTATGAAGCTTAAGCCTTGTTCTTGAAGTTCTGCCCTTTAAGCTCTAGCTTGACACTATTACGTCCTGAAGGATTAGCTGAGGCTGAAGGATTAGCTGAAGCTAAACCAAGCTAAACGAAGTTAAGCTAAACCAAGCTAATCTAAGCCAAGCTAAGCTAGGCTAAACCGTACGCCATAGTGGCGATAAGCTGAGGCCATAACAAGCTTATACCAGAGGGCTAACACCCCCAGTAATAGTAGAGATTCTCTTGAATGTTGCAAAGATTTGCAGTGATTAAGCCGTGGCGGCTAGTGATTACTGGGCATTACCAGCAGCGTCAGCTGGGGCGCCAGCAGGGGCACCTTGAGCGCCTTGCTTAGGTACCTCTTGAACAGGCACACCGGAGCGTACCTTTTGAATATTAGAGGAGATAACACGATCACCTGCTTTTAAGCCTTTAGTGACCACGTAGTAGTCTTGATACTCTTGACCTAATTCAATCAGAGTACGTTGGGCTAAGCCTTTCTCATCAATGACATAGACGTAGCTTAGTCCTTTAGCCTCACGAATAACCGCTGCTTGGTGCACTACAATCGCATTAGGCAACACACCCTCGTGGAGATTACCACGTAAGAACATGCCTGGTAATAACACCTGCTTAGGGTTAGGCACAATGGCGCGTAAGTTCACCATGCCGGTGGTCTCATCCACAGTAACATCAGAGAACTCTAATTGACCTTGCTCTTCGTACTTGCTGCCATTAGAGAAGTAGATATCAACTGGAGCCTTGCCATCAGTAGTCTTAAAAACACCACTATTGATAGCGCTGTTTAAAGCTAAGTGATCTTCAACCGTTTGACCTAAGTCCACATACATTGGGTCTAACTGTTGAATAGTAGTCAGAGGGCTAGTTTGTTGGGCATTAACTAAAGCACCCTCAGTGAAATTAGATTTGGAGATCCGCCCCGAGATTGGCGCATAAACTTTGGTATAAGCCAGATTAATGTTAGCTGTCTCTAAAGAAGCCTCTGCTGACTTCACATTAGCTTCTGCCTGGAGATAGGCTGCTTGAGCATCATCATAATCTTGCTTACTTACCGCTTTTTGCGATAAGAGTTGACGATAACGATCGGCTTTCAGCTTGGTGGTATAGAGATTAGCTTCAGCACTGGCTAAGTTAGCTTTAGCGCTATTAACCTGAGCTTGATAAATGGCAGGATCAATTTGATAGAGCTGATCGCCCTGTTTAACGGTAGAGCCCTCAGTAAAGAGACGCTGTTGAATAATACCGGAAACCTGTGGACGTACTTCAGCTAAACGGATGGAGCGGACACGACCCGTCAGTTGCGACACTACCGGCACATCCAAGGTAGAGACAGTAAAGACATCTACTGGTAGGCTGCCCTGTTGCTGAGCTTGTTGCGGTTTATCACAACCTGTGGCCACCAGAGCTAGGGTTAAAGCACCAAAAATACTAGGAAGCAGGTGCTTTTTGTTTATACGAGACAGGAACATACCTGATAATCCTTTCTACCTACCAAGAAACCTTTAATGGCATCAGCTCTTACTTATAGCAGAGTGTCTAAACCCTGACTTATACCAAAGCATGTAAACAAGTGAGCTGTACCATTGGAGAAAACTATTCTACCCTGTCACCAAGATAGCGCCTGGGAGATGCTCTTCCCTTTATTCTGTATTTAGATTACAGCTAAAAACTTAGGTCTAAGTTACCTATAACCGGGGGACTGTGTCCCTATACTATTGCCCTAACCAAAAATGCGCAGCTTTTTCTGGCCCTAACTTAAAAACTCAGGCCTTACTGGCCCCACAGAAGCAAAATCTACTTACTCGTAATGATGTGGGAGCTTCTCAACCTCATGATGTGAGGTCTATCTGCCCTAAATCAATTATGTGGGCTCTTCTTACCCCACGGACAAAGTAAAGTAACAGATAGCGCCCAGCTATCACAATCAAAACATACACCAGTGTATGTAAAAAATTCAATTGCACTATAACAGTAGGTTAAAGCCCTCTTCTCATTAGGTCTGAGCTTTTTGCTTTACCCCAATTAGCGCGGTCATGCCCATTAGCTAGCGCCTAGCCTCACCTTTTTCTAGCGAGCTTACCTACCTCTTTGGCCCTTGTTAGCGAGCTTACCTCCCTCTTCTACCATTGTTATAGCTAGCGCAAGAAAGCGCTCTTATTATAAGAGCTTTTATTCATACATACATGCATGTATGTTATAATTTTTTTCGTGTCACAACTCCCTTCTTGGTTTTGCATGAGGTAGAAACAATGTCAAAGCGTACTCACAAAGAAGCTTTGCAAACAAAACAAGCCATTCTCAAAGCAGCTGAGCGAGTATTTGTGAGTAAAGGCTTTGTCAAAACCTCATTATCAGATATTGCTCTCGAAGCTAATGTCACCCGTGGTGCTATTTACTGGCATTTTGAGAATAAAAATGAGCTCTTAGCCGCCCTCATTGAGGATGAGCTCATCAAGCTTAATAACGAGGCCGGTCTCTCTACTGATACCGAGCACCACTACAATGACCCGCTTGGCAAGTTAAAACAATGGGCGCTCCAACACTTTACAGAAGAGTCGGCGTCTTTCTTATCTTCCTCTCTGTGCTCGATTTTCCATAGCATCCTCTTTTCCGATGTAGATCAAGAGGCTCGCGACAAACTAAATGACATCGTCCAAGGTCGCAACATTCTGGTACAAGATTTACTAAGACAAGCTGTTGCTTGTAAGCAACTCCCTTATGACATGGATATTGAAGTAGCAGCGTCCTATATAAGCGCAATCTTAGGTGGTCTTTTAAGCCATATTTATCAGAATATTTGTTCTGAACCTATTGCCTACTACCGCAAAATCATTGAAGTAACGTTTAAGCATTTAGGCAATATCAAAAAAAACAGCTCTATAGTCTGACCAGAAGCTAAGAACCGTTCCTACTTAACGATATAAGTAGCCAAGTTCCAGCAGAGCCATACTGCTAACGCAGTTAGCTCCTGCTTCGCCACTAGATTGTAGTTATAAGTAAGAACTATGAGCTGAGACTAAGAGCTCCTAATCTTTCTTCTCTTTTTATTCGATTGACCTAAGCTTTGGTAAGAGCAGTGGTCACCGCCAAGGAAATTATGTCTAAGCGAACCCATGCTGAAGCACTACAAACCAGACAGAGTATTCTTGAAGCCGCTAAGCGTGTCTTTGCCGATAAAGGCTTTGTCAAAAGCTCTCTCTCTGATATTGCCCGTGAAGCAAAAGTCACCCGGGGCGCGATCTATTGGCATTTTCAGAATAAAAATGAAGTCTTGATGTCGATTATTAACGACCAAGTGGAGCGCTTTAAGACCAAGGACACTTTGATTGCCGCAGCAAATCCTTGTGAAGATAATCCTTTAGGCAAGCTTAAGCTCTGGGCACAACTCTTTTTCTACCATCATGTTGAGCATAATGAGTGTGCGGCAATAGTGAATATCTTTAAAAATATCATGTACTCCGACGATGGTAATGAAATTAGAGAGCAGCTCATGGAGCTTATGCAAAATACTAAGGCCATGATTGCTTCAGCCTTACAAAATGCAGTAGCACATCGCCAACTGCCGGCTAATTTAGACACGGAACTGGGCGCATCCTTTTTACACTCAGCTCTCACTGGTATGGCTTTGAATGCCCACAATGAGCTCCACACCATGCCCCTTAACCGCTTGCGGCCGCTGGTCGATTTGCTCTTTGTCCAGCTCCCCGAGCTCACACAAGACTCTCCCTCAATTGTGGGCGCCACGCTCACCAGGTTTAACTCTATGCCTGACTTAGTAAATCCCGGAGCACATTCCAACACCAATCACTCGGCTCTTCAGGCGACTCATCTAGCGGTAAATCCATACGACTAGCCGCCATTTACCCAGATTCTTAGTCAGATGCACATCTTTCTTGAAAAAAGATCAGAGATACAGCATCAAAACTCCAACCCCGAGCTAGCACGCCAAGCTAGGTTTCTAACTCAAGCCCCAAGCTTGCGCCCAAGCTAAGGGGCAGAGCCTCCCCTACTCTCATAGACTACTCAGTCCCTCCATAGTCAGCCCTCACAGTAAGATGCTTCTAAACAAGCTCAAATAACGTAGTACATAACGATGAGCATCACCGCCACAAAGCAGCATCAATAGCATAAGAGCTTGACTTGTCAATCAGATTTATAACATTTAATCTCGGAAGGGGCTCTCACAGTAGTTTTGCCTACCAATAAGCCGTAATCCTTACCCCGCCAAAGCATCATAAATTTACTTTGTAAGATGGTGGGAATGCTAAAAAAGGTTATATAGTGAAATAAATATCTTGTTTGTCATTGCCAAAGCAAGAAGAGATGGCATGGCAGGAGAGGAACAGAGAGCAAAACCAGGGAAGGCAAAGAGAGAGGAAAAAGAAAAAGAGAGGAACATCCCGGCAATTACAAGTACCGGCGTTGGCACAGTACTTAGGTAACAGTACCTAGAGGCAGGAGCGAAGTTGAAGTTTACTTGCGCCCGGGATAGTCCATGTTGCTAAGAACAGGACTAGCACTAAGCCTAATGATGTGAGCAGGCTTAATGATAACTAGCAAACCTTATGATGTGAGCAGGCTTAATGATAACTAGCAAACCTTATAATGTGAGCAGGCTTAATGATAACTAGCAAACCTTATAATGTGAGCAGGTCTAATGCATAGCCAGGCCTAGTACATAGCCTGGCCTAATATATAGCCAGCCCTAGTGCTTGTTAGCATTAATTACTAGCACCTATTAGCAATAATCTTGGCGAATCGTGCCGTCTTGTTGTAAGCCAGCAATGCCGGCATCAATGCCCTTAGCAGCCACTTCATGAGCTTCTGGGGGCAAAGGACGTGGATGACCTAAGTCATCAACAGCCACATAGGTGAAACAAGCCTCAGTCACCAGATTGCGCTGTGCTGTCTCACTCTCATAAATCTTTTTGACCCACATTTCGAGCTTAATCTTTAAAGAAGTGCGTCCTACCTTAATGCAGTGACCATAGCAGCACACCACATCACCTACGGCTACCGGACGTAAGAAGTTCATGGCATCAACCGCCACTGTCACCACACGTCCATGAGCAACTTCTCTGGCCAAAATAGCACCAGCAATATCCATTTGCGACATAATCCAGCCACCAAAGATATCTCCTGCCGGATTAGTATCACGCGGCAGCGTCATGGTACGCATTAAGAGGTTACCTAAAGGAGGATGCACGGGCGTCTCAGCTTTCTTCTCTGTTTTAGGGGCATTTGGTACTGCCGCCGCAGTCCCTGCTGTCGCAGATACGGTCGCGCTGGCTGCTACATCAGATTGGGTCATGTTAACTATCCTTTCCACTCCGCAAAACCACAGGTGTTTGGCCGAGGACAAGACACCTATCCCAAGCATGGGTGGCTCATCTCAAGCACAAGAGCACCATGCCCAAATACCATTCTCAAACATATAACCAAAGCATAGTTGTTTGGCTCAAGTACAGGCACTTAGTCAAAGCCTAGATGTTCTAGCATAGCATCAGTATGTAGCACACTCTTAGAACTTAGCCAAACTGTTGGTTTTTTAGCAAAACTACAGGTGCTTTTCTCTCTCGGCAGCAGCAGACCTACTTGATAGTATGGCGCTACTCTTTGGCATCTTGCTAATGCTCCTGTGCCGGCTGCGAGGCTGCATAGTTACGAGAAAAGACACCATACTATGGCCTCTATTTTAAGATGTCTTAGCATAAGAGGCACTTCTTATCCTCATCATCCGCACTAGCAGTACTATCCTTATCGAGCCAAGATAAGCCTGCCTCTTCAGCCATACTAAAACAAGCCAGTATCTTAAGTCAGGCTAAGACAAGCCAGTCTCATGCACCAGGCTAAGATAAGTTAGCTTCTTGGGGAAAGCCATAGCTTTATTCTCAAACGCCGGCTATCTTATCTTCATACCAGAGCCCACCTTATTTTTTCATATATAGTGGAGTGAGTAATATCAATTGTGCGATGACCGCTCTGTCTCCAAAGGGCACCAGAGAGCCTACTATGTCATTAGAAGAATTTACAAGGTCATCAATGGCTCTTCCAAGGTCATCAGTAGCGCTGCCAAGAGCATCAGTGACGCTTACGAACTAAGCTGAGTAGTTAATAACCTCGCCTCTGCGAAAGAGCTTATTTTATATCTAGAATAGCCTCTATGGGGCGATGGCATTGCGCATTGTTTACACCTGATATTAGCTTTATAATGGTAAGATTATTGATCTTAGTAATCTATGCTTTTGTGCTTTCCCTCTAGGCCAATTCATTCTATGGATTATCACCCATCCCCGCACTTATTGCCGCCGCTGTTGGGCTTATCTTGCTTAAAAAGCCCTTCTCACTTTTATCGTGTTACAGATTTGCGTGTAATGCTATCGTGGCTTTATCAAAAGCACTGTCAGGCCTTGCGCTACCTGAGCTATAAGCACTAACAGGCACAGCGTTATGCGCACAGTAAAGTTATGCTTTAACCAAGTTATGCTTTAAGCTTTAACCTTTGCTAGCGCGCTCTTGACTATCGCCACTAAGGGCCAACTCATTACCTTATTTACTACATTTTCATCACTACAACTACTATAACCAACATGTCACCAGAACTTACGTCTCCTGACCAAGCCGAGCCTCCCTTATTAGATAACAAAGCTTTATACGAGCACCTGAATAAGGTTTCACGCTCTTTTGCTCTGACTATCCCCCTTATGAGCAATCCGCTCCAAGAATATGTAGGCTTAGCTTATCTCATTTGCCGCATTGTTGATACGGTCGAAGATGATGCCAAAGCGTCATTGGAAGATAAGATTAACTGGCTCTCTGACTTTTCTTTCTTAGCTAGCGATGAGTTTGCTGACCTAAACGTCTTAACTGTACTCAAAGAGCGCGCTCTAGAGTTGACCCAACAAGGCTCAGCTCCTGACGATGTCGCCTTGATCAAAGATATTGAGCCTACCATCAATCTTTTACTTACCTATCCTGAAGAAGTTAAGAAGACCATTTGTCATGCGGCCGCGATCTTATCTCACGGTATGGCTGCCGCTTTACGGCAACAGTGCGATGGGGAAAAAATTACTTCTTTAGATGCGGTAGACAACTATTGCTACTTTGTAGCGGGCGTAGTTGGTGAGATGTTAGCCGAACTATTTGCGCTCTTTGACCAGAAGTGTGACAAGAGAGAGTTATTAGAGCTAGCTGTCAGCTTCGGAGAGGGCTTACAACTTACTAATATTCTGCGTGATCGGCTTAAAGATGAAGCACGGGGCATGAGCTATCTGCCCGCACAAAATGCGGAAGATGTCTTAAATTATGTGGCTATTACCCAGGGCCATCTTGATGATGCCGTGGACTTTATTAGCAAGCTCTCACCTAAAGAGAGTCGCGGCGTGCGTCTCTTTTGCTTTGCTAATGTGATTATGGCTAAATACTTGTTACGCCAAGTAGCGCGTCGTCCTTTAGATCCTCAGTGTAACTACCAAATCTCACGGCACACTGTAAAAAAGCTCTTAATCTTGTCGCATAGTGCCGCTCGCTCAAATACCGCCTTACGTCTCATTAGCTTCTTTATTTCCTTAGGCATGAAGCGCCAGCACCGCAGTGCCCGTGAGCTTAGAGATAAAGTGTCCTTATGGGATCATTCTTCTAGTACTAATTAGCTCCGTGCTCCAGCCAAGCTTGAGCTAGGTTAAGCTAAGCTCAAGCTCAGTGCCCAACCGGAACTTGGCTAGCCTCATGCGCAGCTGGGCTTGAGCAAAAGCAGCTGAGGTTAGCTAAAGCTAAGCTCAGGCTAAGTTCAAGCTAAGTTAGGCTAATTACCATAGCTACCAATGCTTAAACCAGGTATGCGGGTCGCATATCAGCTAGAAATAGGCGCCTGTGAACAGGCGTGAACTTTAATTTTCTCGGTGGAGTTTTCAGTAAATGTGGAAAAGATGGATTGCCCCTGCTATGACCTTTATAGCAGCCTTGATGTTGGCCCATGGCGCCTTAGCTGCCGATACTAAGTTTGTCGAAGGTAAACATTACGAAGTAAGAAGCAATCAGCTGACAAAGACCAAGGAAATTCGTGAGTTCTTCTCTTTCTTCTGTGGTCACTGCTTCTCACTACAGGACTCCTTTGCCCGCATTGAAAAGGCTTTTCCTAATGCTGTTTTTGCCCATAACCCTGTCCCTATGTTAGGAGGCCCTATGGGCCCTGAGTTACAGCGTGCTTATGCTGTTGCGGCTAACTTAGGTATGGACAAAATCTTCACAAGCGAACTCTTTGAGAGCATGCACCGCAAGAACATCATTCCACGCTCTCATGCCGAGGTAGTGGCCTTTGCTGCTTCCATTGGTATCCCACGTGACCGTTTTGAGCGTGACTTCAACTCCTTTCCTATGATTGGCAAAGTGGCTGAGTTTGACCGCTGGGACACTTTAATCAAAATCGATGCTGTGCCTGAGCTCTTAGTTAATGGCAAATACATGGTGACCATGGAGAATATCTCCACCGAACAGGAAATGATTGATTTAATCAACTACCTCTTTACCCTGGATAATCTTCCTGATGCCCCCAAAGCTAAGGTAAGCCATAAGGATGACAGTACTAAAAGTGCCACTGGAGCTACCAGCGCTGCGCCAGCTGCATAATGCAGCAGCAGGAGCTTAATGCAACTCCAGTAGATTAATTATGACCTACAGCTTTATTCTGCACTAGTAACTTAATCTGGGCCTGCTACTTCATGCTGATTTCCAGCTTAATTAACGAGATTCATACTTAAGCTTACGTCTTGAGATTAAGTCATGCACTTACATCATGAGATTAAGCCATGAGCATAATACCTCGTTAGAAAACCCCAAGGCCCTAATAGCCAAAGAGCAACCCTAGTCTCGATCTGCTCGTACAGAGAGCACTAACAAAAAAAACAGCCTTACTGCAGCGCTCTACTATAGCCTCAAGCAAGCACTGAGGTTAAAGATAAAGTAGAGATAAGTCACAGCTGCGACAAAAGATGAGGCTCTTGTCAAGTTGCTATCCTCAGCGCCCCTGTAAATCTAAGCCCGCTCAGTGCGGCTTTTGGTTTATGGGGGCTTTTATTTTGGCTCAATCACCACACCAAGCTTTTCTCTCACTGCTGCCAGAATCTCCACGGTTAGACAAGAAGAAAACACTGCTGCTGTAGCGCTGTAAGCTTATATTAGTCTGATGCTCAGCGTTACCTTACCAACGCCTGAGCCGCCCTTACCAACGCCTGAGCCGCAGAGAAAAGCCAGGCATGAAACGGTAAGGCAGTTAAGATAATAAGCGGTCAACTCATTTAACCTAAGCCCTATCTTGCAGCACAAGCCTTATCTTAGTTAGTGAGCCCTATCTTTCTTAATGCACCTTATCTTGCTTTACCACCTCATCTGTGCTGCCAGCGGAGACTGTCACCGGAACAACTTCATTATCTGGCGTAGCAGCAGCGGTATCGGCTGGTGCCGAGGCGGCGGTGTCAGATGAGGCGGTAGTGTCTGCTGGTACGGAGGCGGCAGTGTCAGCAGCTGTTGAGACAGCGGTATCGCCTGGTGCGGAAGCAGTAGTATCAGCAGGTGCAACAGCAGGGTCAGCAGCTGCCGCTGTTGGAGCATCGGCGCCCGCAGGAGCAGGCTTATTAAAGACGAAAGTGCCTGGGTGCTCCGTTAAGAGCTTGGTAATCAGTTCATCTTTCTCCTGCCACTTCTCACGAATCAAGTTAGTAAACTCGCGTTTAAAGTGCTTATCGTTGAGGTAATCACCCACCATGGTTTCAGTAATGGTTGGCTGTTTGATGACTTCGACCCGCGCAACAACACGCTTGAGACGACCCGAGAGCAGTGCTAAAAAGATACTCTTATTAGGATCATTATCAGGATAGAGTAAGGTGGTATTACAAATTGCATCAATCTTAGCGCCAATTAAGCCTAAAGCAACGGCTAAAGACATGGCTTTAGGAGGCATCAGGTGTTGATACGGAGATTTTTGCGCGCTCGCCTTAGCTTCAGTAAAACGTGTCCCCTCACAGAAATTCACTAAAGTGGAAGGATAGGTGAGTAAGCGCTCACAGGCCTTACGGGTGGTATCCATATCCTTATTCTTTAAGGCCGGATTTTTGAGGATTTGCGCCCGGGTATAGCGATGCATAAAAGGCATGCCAATAGAATAGCAAGCTAAACCCACGATAGGAATATAGATAAGCGATTGCTTTAAGAAGAACTTAGTGATCGGAATTTTACCCCGATACACATGATTTAAGATAACTATATCTGTCCACGATAAGTGGTTGGAGATAATAATACAAGAGCCCTTGATCGGCTCCATATCATTACCTTCAATATCCCACTCGGTCTTATTCGTAAGCCATAAGAGGAAGACATTATTAATGACCCAGAGGCGGAATAGTCCCTGATTACAGGCATCTATAGCCACTAAGACCGGATGCAGTGGCAGTAAAAAACGGATTACCCCTCCAATAATCATTGGCGTAGCGATTAAAGTGGTTGTAACCGTTAGCCAGATCATATTGAAGCAAAAGATCAGCGGAGCAGGCAAAAAAGACAGCATGAGATAGCCCTAAACATGGCATAAACCTGGAGCAATGTTGCTCTAGCAACCAAGCCAGACATAAGATACCAGGAGAAAAAGATACAGGTATAACCAGATACCGGTATAGCAAGATACTTGCTATCACCAGGCAGTGGTATATCGATATACCGCTATAGCAAGTATAGCAAGAGACCTGGCGAGGAAGTTCTAGTCAGTAACAGCTGAAGCTGGTAAAGACTCAAGCTTGTTTTCTGTAAGCTTATTTACTGTGCACTCCCTCTGTGACTAGCTGAGGCTAGGTAGCGCCATAAAAAAGCGTTACTCAAGGCTAAACGCATCACCATATCACACCTATTTACACTAAACCACAAATGTAACAAGTGAGAATAAATACTAGTCTCTAAGTTCCCGTGCTTGGCTCAGTTTGAGCTCTCGCTAGTACCTAACATTAACAGCACTAGCCTTATAGCTAAGGTATAGAGTCTGACCATATCATGATGACATCGTTAGGCAGTATTGCTCCACAAAAGATCAGATAGTGGCAATTTTATCATAGTGCTCAAAATAGCTTGTTGAGCTAAAGCAGGTTTAAGATGATAGATACGGAAAAATCTGCATATGCCCAAGTTTTACCCACATTGGCACAAGTTTTTGGCAGTTGTGTTTTATAACCATTAGATAAGCTCAGTGGTGAACTTAGCTACATTTACATCTTTAAATCACATGAAATTCAGGCGATTAGGTAATTTTCAACGATACCAATGAAACAGAGGGCCACGCCCCTACGGGGCGTGGAAAAAGGTTTTGTGCAATTTACGAGTCCATCCAAGTAGCAAGGAACGAAGCTGTAGCAAGATTCAGCTCCAGCCGAATAGCAATATTCGCAGTAACTACTAATTTATTTTTTGTGTTTCATGAGAAAGTGAACTCAATTCTTACGAAAGAATAGCTGAGCCTTGAGTAGTCTTACCCTCTTCTATGACCTTAATAAGCTATGTTTCTAGGGATAGCTAAGGAAAGTAATAAAACCACAGATAAGTCGTGCCAATGTGGGTTTTATCCCTAACCTTAAAGAAATTCGGGCTATAACTTGCTTAACAGAGAGCTAGCTAAATAGATTTGGAGGAAATACTACAAACCTAAAGTAGAGGCGAGGAAAAAAAGAAGAGAGGAATAGAGATAGTCCACAATCAGAGTTTGGTGCTAACAAGCTTGTTAGTGCTGTGAGTACGGAAAGACGAGCAGTGGTTTACAAGGACAAGCTTATTAATGCTTGATGGTAGGGTTAGTCTAGGATTGCTCTTAACACAGGCTTAATCTAACATAGGACTATGGGGTTTACTCAAGCACCAGATAAGCATAATAGAACTGCTTAGGCATAAGCGCTGCGTGGCGCACCACTAAGCTCATAGCGCTTTAAGGCAAGCTTGTAAACAGGATGCAGGGCTTGAGTGATTAAATAGCAACAGGCTGAGGATATAAGGACATGAAGTTTACCGTAGGAACAAGTAAGCCACACCAACTGATGTGGTCGGGGCTCGCTCTCAGCTGTAAAAGCTTTTTACTAGGATCTCTTATCTTAAGTGGACTTATTTTCCCAGTTCAGGCGGCTCCTACTCTCGCTTCTAGTCAAACGACTGCTGTAGCTTCTGGGGTAAATAGCACCGCTGATGCCAATGCTAGCGCCACTAATAGCACTAGTAGTGGCTCTGAGAGCAACATTATGATTGGCTCTAGTAGCAATGACCCTATCGTAGCCCGCTTACTTCCTGATTATGTTATGGACTATAACCGCGCAAAAAAAGTCGTAGCCTTACGCAAAAGTGACGGTAGTGCTAAAGCCTTTGTCCAAATCCTCCCCGCGGCCGCCCATTTAAGCACAACTAAAGCCTATGCCCAGGATGTGATGGATAGCTATTCAGGCTGGGGCTTAACTGCTCAAGTAGTCCGTCGTGGCTTTAGCTTCCACTATGTAGATAATGCTCCTTGTGCGGCCCTTCTCTCTTACTTTGATGGTACTTCCTATCTGCTATTTAGCGCCTGTGGTTTTATTAGTGCTGATGAAATGACCAAGGCCTTTGCGATTGGACGTAAGCAATTAGGTATCGACAATACCCTCTATCGCACTTCTAGCCCTGCTGTTTACTACTAAGCTCACTTTACCTCATCTATCAACCCCGCCCACACCAATATTGGGTTTCATGTACTTAGTCGGGGATCCTCCTGGAGGATTCCATGATGCCTCTAGGACGCCTCCCGGCTATCTATATTTTAGCGCTAGGATTAGCTCTATAGCGCTATACCACTTCAGCCTGTCACCATAAAGTGCTGTCTCTTATACATGTCTTTTATATTTAGCTCTGATCCATATCAGAGGCAAACAGTCCCTATGCTCACCATGCTCGTAAGTCAAACTCACTTACTAATCTCCCTAAACGCCGCGGATCCTGACAGTCAAGTTCTGCCCTACTCCATTACTTTATACCTACATTGGCACGACTTCTCTGAGGTTTTGGTACTTTCCTTAGCTAGCTCT
>Cebus_capucinus_imitator_PRJNA485217_SSR093__coassemble_439_pt1 | contig 17223 bp, 6 predicted proteins | sample Cebus_capucinus_imitator_PRJNA485217_SSR093__metabat2_low_PE_002 | metagenome-assembled genome bin Cebus_capucinus_imitator_PRJNA485217_SSR093 | reverse complement strand
AAGATTGCGGCTTTGCGCACTAAATCACACCTCTAAGAAATCTCAAAATCTCATCACATTTTTGCTCCACTTAAGTCTTAAGATGGTAAGTTAACCATCATTTTCGCTAAGCAAACATACACCCGCCCCTAATTCACCACCAGCTCCACTAGCTTCACCTCGCTAGCTTCACCTTGGCTTCACCTCGCTAGCTTCACCTTGGCTTCACCTCGCTAGCTACAGCTACACCAGTTACATCTGCACCACTCTTAGTCTTCACAAAAGACCTATCCTCAACCAGCATTATCCCGACCATAGACAAGCCGTAATTCTTCCCCCTCCCATTTGTCATGGCTACAACAAATAACCACGGTATAACTCCGACATGTACCAGAAACAAAAAACCCCGTAAGCGATCCTGGCAAAAGCACAGTAACCACTACGGGGTTTATGTGAATTTTCTCTATCTCTAGCATGTAGCTAAAGTCGAGAGAGTCACGGCAATAACATAACTTTAGTACAGAGCACAGCGTTAGCGCAGTGCTTAGCTTAGCGGCTCACTTAGTGAAGAGACTTACACTTAGTGAACTTACTAAGGAGCCTCCTTCGTGAACTCAAGTAGTGAGTCTACTGCGTAAGCTTTATTCGTGAGCCTACTGCGTGAGTTTACTTAGCGAACTCACGTAGGGAGGCTACTTCCTTAGGTGCGGGGATGACCTGGATGGTCTTGCCGTGCTAAGCCATGTGGATTAGAGCCTAACTGAGCGGAACGCACTTGAGCATTACGCGAAACCGCTTTGGCCTCAACCTCGTGATAAACGAGCTTACCATCATCATCGATATCTAAGAGATAGCGAATATTAGGCACTAACTCGCCTTTTAAAATCTTGGTCGAGAGCGGATCTTCAATCTCGTTCTGAATAGCACGACGCAGTGGACGCGCACCAAAGACTGGGTCAAAGCCTACATTAGCCACATATTCGTAAGCATGATCCGAGACACTGACATCTAAGCCCACCGCCTGTAAGCGCTCTTGCAACGTATTAAGCTGAATCTTAGCGATCTGCTTAATATTCTCAATGCTTAAAGGATGGAATACCACGGTCTCATCGACACGGTTTAAGAACTCTGGCTTAAAGTGCTGCTCTAAAATATCTAAGAGCTTAGCCTTAATCTCATCATAAGAGAGCTTGCCATTTTCCTCTTGAATCATGGACGAACCTAAGTTCGAAGTCATGATGATAATGGTGTTCTTAAAGTCCACCGTCCGTCCCTGACCATCAGTTAAACGGCCATCATCTAACACCTGTAACAGGATATTAAAGACATCAGGGTGCGCTTTCTCAATCTCATCTAAGAGAATAACCGAGTAAGGACGACGACGTACGGATTCAGTAAGATAACCGCCCTGCTCGTAACCGACATATCCTGGAGGAGCACCGACTAAACGCGAGACGGAGTGCTTTTCCATAAACTCCGACATATCGATACGCACCATGGCCTTTTCGGTATCAAACATGAACTTAGCCACAGCCTTACAGAGCTCGGTTTTACCCACACCCGTAGGGCCTAAGAACATAAAGGAACCGATAGGACGGTTAGGATCAGCAATACCAGCACGGCTGCGACGAATAGCCGAAGCAATAGCCGTCACTGCTTCATCCTGCCCAATCACGCGCTGATGGAGATTATCCTCCATATGTAACAGCTTAGCGCGCTCACCCTCCAGCATCTTCGATACAGGAATGCCGGTAGCTCGCGAGACTACTTCCGCAATCTCTACGTCAGTCACCTTGTTCTTTAAGAGCTCAGCTCTTTGCCCCTCAGCTTTAGAGGCTTCGGCAATGCGCCGCTCTAACTCAGGAATGGTACCGTACTGGAGCTCTGACATCCGCGCTAAATCGCTATTACGCTTAGCTACTTCAAAGTCATGGCGGGCATTATCAAGTTCCACTTTGAACTTTTGCGTGCCCTCTAACATGAGTTTCTCTTTCTTCCAGATGTTGTCTAAGCGCTGGTACTCGATTTCCCCAGTCTTAATTTCCTGGTCTAAGGCAGCCAGACGTTGCTTCGAGGCATCATCGGTTTCTTTAGCTACCGCCATGCGCTCCATCTTGAGCTGGTCAATCTTGTGCTCTAAGCGGTCTAAAGGTTCAGGTTTAGAGTCAATCTGTAAGCGAATGCTGGCGGCGGCCTCATCGATTAAGTCAATGGCCTTATCTGGGAGCTGCCGATCGGTAATATAGCGATTACTTAAGGTAGCCGCAGCTACAATTGCCGGATCAGTAATCTGCACATGGTGGTGGATTTCATAGCGCTCTTTGAGACCACGTAAGATAGCGATAGTGTTTTCTACCGAAGGTTCTTCCACTAACACTTTTTGGAAACGACGTTCTAAAGCAGCATCTTTCTCAATGTATTGGCGATACTCATCTAAGGTAGTAGCCCCCACGCAGTGAAGCTCACCGCGGGCTAAGGCAGGCTTTAACATATTGCCTGCATCCATCGAGCCCTCGCCCTTACCGGCCCCCACCATGGTATGCAACTCGTCAATAAAGAGGATAACCTTACCCTCTTGCTTGGCTAACTCATTTAAGACCGCCTTTAAGCGCTCTTCAAACTCACCACGATACTTGGCACCCGCAATTAAAGCACCCAGATCTAGAGATAAGACACGTTTGTTACGCAGGCCCTCAGGAACTTCGTTCTTGATAATACGTTGGGCTAAGCCCTCAACAATAGCGGTCTTACCTACACCAGGCTCACCAATAAGCACTGGGTTATTTTTAGTACGGCGTTGTAACACCTGAATGGTACGACGAATTTCATCGTCACGCCCAATCACTGGGTCAAGTTTGCCTTGCTCGGCCCGCGCAGTCAGGTCAATGGTGTATTTACCTAAAGCGCCACGCTCACTCTCTGCGTTTTCGCTATCAACCTTGTTACCAGCCCGCACTGTCTCTAAGGCCTTGAGCACTTTGTCTTTACTAAGATTGCATTGCTCTAAAATGCGTTTTAAGTCGCCCTCAGTTTCTAAGGCGGCTAAGACAAACATCTCCGAAGAGATAAAAGAATCCTTGTACTGCTGGGCTAACTTGTCGCACATGTTGAGCAATCTGCCCGTTTGTGCGGAGAGTTGGATATCAGCACCCACGCCCCGGACTTGAGGCAGGTTGTCCAACTCTTTATCCACCAGCAATTTCACAGCTTGAGGATCAGAACCCGCTAAAGTCAGCAGCGGACGAATTGAGCCATCTTCTTGGTTCACCAAGGCGGCCATGATGTGCACAGGCTCAATAAATTGGTTGTCGTGACCAACTGCTAACGATTGTGCGTCAGATAATGCTTCTTGAAACTTAACGGTAAAACGTTCCAAACGCATATCGTTCCTCCCGATAAAGTAAAACTGTTTGACGTTATCAGTCTCTCAGCTACTAAGCCGTGCCCGCCTCGCACATTAGTACCGGCTTAATTAACTTGGTCTCTCTTATAGTGCTCTAGCACTTATCGTACTAGTAACACTTCGCGTGCTCTAGCACTTATCGTACTAGTAACACTTCGCGTGCTCTAGCGCTGGTCGTGCTAGTAACACATCTTGTGCTCTAGCGCTGGTCGTGCTAGTAACACATCTTGTGCTCTAGCGCTGGTCGTGCTGCTAGCGCCTGTGGCAACCCTACCTCAAGATTCCTTCTTATCTCAGGTTCTCAGGTGTTGCTTCCTTCTTTTACCAAGTACTAATACCCAGGTCGGTGGCTTAGCTTTAGCGCTATTACTCTTAGTAAAAAGACATGGTGCAGGCAGCGCCCGCCCCTGCATTACGATAATTGCTATCATCGCAATAAAAGGGGGCTTTCATGCATGATCGCAGCAGAAGCTTTATAACTTCGCTCCTCATCGCCACACTAGACGTAAAGCCACTTGTCTTAACTACTAAGAGCATTAACTCTTGCTGAGTGATAACGCTCTCTTTGTTGTTATATGACATGGGTATGATGATCACAAAATTAAAGTGTTACTTAAAAAAATGTTAGGGTGAAATAGAGAGAAAGAGAGCAACTCTATGGCCTAGAGCAAGGAAGGGATAAGAAAAAAGACGCTCTATCCAGACTTTTAAGCCTATTTAAGACCTATTTCAGGCCTGTTTAAGCCCTATGGAAGAACTATGTAAAGCTCAAAACCCAGCCGAGCTTGGAGGAAGATTTGCCTTAATAATGAGGGAGAATTCTTGCGGTAATAGCATGGCCCAAAGATGAGGCCCCATAAAGCACCATTTGCGCCATCATAGCGCTATCAATCTAATAGCTCTATAACGCTATGTATTACGCTATTTATAACGCTATGCGCGCCGCAGCATGAGGTTAAGTCGCCTCTATTAAAAGCCTCTATGAAAGCTCCACATGGCACCCCCCCATTGCAGCACTCAATTAAAGCATCCAATTACAGCACTCAATTAAAGCATCCAATTGCAGGATTCAATTAACGCTTCCAATTAAGGACGCCAATTAAAGCCCCCTATAACTCTATACGGGACGCGCCTTGGCTACATTAAGGACACCAGATCAGAGAGGCCATACGCCCGGTTACGGCTTGGCGGCGATAGGAATAAAAAACGGCATGTTGGCTATAGGTATCGAGATTACCGCCAAATACGGGACCGGTAGCGCCATGCTGCCGTAAAGAGGAAATAGCCAAGCTATAAATATCTGCAAGATAACGGTCTCTCTTATCTTGAGAGGAAGCGACACTACTACTGGAACTACAGTCACTAATAGTAGTGGACACCTGCTCTTTTTTTAAAGCTAGTTTCAGGTTCTGGCTCGGATAATGCGGCTCGTTAGGATAACGTGTCACAAAATGACAGGCATTATCTGGATTAATCTCCATAAAGGCTGCTCTGACTTCAGGACCAACCTCAAAAGATTGCGGGCCAATTGCCGGCCCTAAAAAAGCCCAGATCTCTTCTACCTTGGCACCCTCACTTTGCATGAGATGAAGCGCATTGGGGATAATGCCTCGCACAATGCCACGCCAGCCACAGTGAATAGCTGCAATTAAACCTGTCTCTGGGTGTAATAGCATCAGAGGTAAACAGTCAGCCGTCATAACGGCTAAAGCGATATGGGAAAGCTTGGTCACTAAGCCATCGGCAACAAAGCAAGGGGTGTTGACATTATCTTCTGTAACTAACACCACCTCATTAGAGTGGGTTTGCTCCATAAAGCAGATATGAGGTAAGCCCCAATCACTCTTAATGAGTTCACGATTTTGCTCAACTTGCTGCGCATCATCCCCCACATGTAAAGCAACATTAAAGCTCTGATAAGGCTCTTTACTGACGCCACCTAAACGCGTTGTTACCACCACATGGGCCCCATGGTCATCAAAGCAATCAATAGGGAGATAGCGCCCTTTAACCAAAGATTGCGCCGCCGTGGCGAGTAATTGCTCTTGCACATGGGCTGTCATCGCTAAAGAGTCAGGCTTATCACCTGGAGACGCAGGTATACTCACTTCAGATCCCGCGCTGTCTGTACTAGCACCAGCCCCAACACTGTCTTCGCTTGCGACAGCCCCAACACTGTCTTCGCTTGCGACAGTCACGACAGCGTCTTCACTGGCTCCAGCCCTAACACTGTCTTCGCTTGCTCCAGCTACAACACCATCTTTACTTCCTTCAGCTACGGGGCTGTCTTTGCTGGCTGCATCCTCTTGAGCTGCCTCTTGAACTGCCTCTTGAGCAGCCTCTTTTGTCATAGTCGATGCAAGAGTAACTTCCTGACTAAGCTCGCCTTGCTTATCACTGGCTAATAGCGCTCCTCCAGAGAGAACGGCTGCCACTGTTTGCTTGCTGTCCATGCTCAAACCTATCCTTACTTTACTAAGTTTCTTATCTTACTCTACTCTCTTATCGCTACTTTGGTGCTTTTTCTCCTCTCTTAGTCTAGCTACACTCCTTGCTAAAGCCTCCCTCTTACTAAAACCTCACTCTTACTAAAGCCTTACTCTTACGAGCAGTCAATCCAGCCAAGCAGGCTGTACTAGCAAAACTAAAAAGGAAAACGCAAAGCGCTATATAGGACAAGCTAAGGACTAGAGTACCCTAGCTTGTGGCGATATCACCGTGAATCAAATACGCGCCGCCCCAGACGCCTCTTTTTGCCTGCGGAAAAGTATAGACATGGCTATAAGGGCTAGGTATGATTTGGCACCCATAAGAGAGCGCTTTTTCCGCAGCTTGCTTAAGCTTACTTAGGCTTACCTAAGCTTGCCTAAACTTAATTAAGCCAGCTCCAGCTTTCTTAGCTTTCTTAAATAGCCACCTCTTATCTCTCATTAGGGGCTATAGCAAGACCTACTTTAGCTAGGAGCAAGAAATCCTTTGCGGCAATGATGATGAGATTGGCTTAATAAGCACTAGAATAAGAGGATAAAGCGAAAATATCCGGCGATGGCGGTATCCCGATTAAAACAGGAGCCACCCTTGGCATAGCCTAGCCATAACCTGGGTATAGCTAAACGTTGGCATAGCCTAACCCTAACCTTAGCGTAGCTAAACTTGGGCCTAGCCTGATATAGGTGCGGCTCTATAAAGGAAAAATCCGATAGGGTGCTCCTATTAGGGGGCCCACATGACGCATGGAATAGCGCTCCTATAGCGCCAAGATAGCGCCGCTTTAACTCCCCTAATTTATCTGTTCCCTCCCTGGTTCTGCTTTGGGCTGAGGGCATTATCTGACTTGATTTGGACTGCTTTCCGGATGAGTTACGGGACTGTCCTGATAAATTACGAGTGCTATCCTAATGAATTACGAGTGCAGTCTTGATAAATTACGGGAGATTCAGGACAGATTAAGGATAGATAACAAGATAGCGGCTGTTGCTTTGATTACTGCTTTGTTGTTGCTTAGTTGTGCTTAGTTTCTTTTTGGCCACATGGGTCTAAGTTTTTAAGATAAGAGCCCGCAAGCCTAAGATATTTGGTAACCCGAGCTATTTGGTAAGCAAAGATATTTGGTCAATAGTTGGTAGATAGTAGGTTTAGTAGGTAGAGATGAGCGAGATTATTGAGATTAAGGTCAGTGATGAGCACCATGGCAAGCGCTTAGATGCGGTGCTAGGAGCCATGATTACTGACTATTCCCGCAGCACCTTACGCACTTTAATCGATGAGGGCAAGGTTACCGTAGCCGACCAGACTGTTACCAAAGCGAGCTTAAAGGTTAATGCGGGCCAAAACATTACTGTCGAGATTCCTGAGCCCGAGAATCTCGAGGCTCAGCCGCAAGATTTACCTTTAGATATCGTCTACCAAGATGATGACCTGATCGTCATTAATAAGCCGATTAACTTTGTGGTACACCCGGGCTCCGGTATCAAAGATGGCACCGTCATGAATGCCATGCTCTATCACTTTCCACAAACCGCGAGTTTACCGCGTGCCGGCATTGTTCACCGCTTAGATAAAGACACCTCGGGGCTGATGGTTATTGCTTTAACTGCCGCCGCACGCCATCACCTGATGAAAGCTATCGCTAAGCATGAGGTAGTGCGTGAGTATGAAGCCATTGTTGATGGCGAGATTACCTCTGGTGGTACTATCGATGCCCCTATTGGCCGTGACCCTAATAACCGCACCAAAATGGCAGTGCTTTTCGATAAAGGACGCGAGGCCGTAACCCACTATCGCGTCATGGAGCATTTTCGCTCTTATACCCGCATCAAGCTGCGCTTAGAGACCGGTCGCACCCACCAAATTCGTGTGCATATGGCTTATCAGCATCACCCTCTCTTAGGTGACCCTCAATATGGCATGCGCCGTTTACGTCACTTAGCGGGAGCTGACCCTAAATTAGACCTAGCTATTGGCCAATTCCGCCATCAGGCGCTCCACGCTAGTCATATCGAATTTGTCCATCCTATTTCAGGGGAGATGCTGCAATTTGATGCCCCTCTCCCTGAAGATATGACCAACCTCATCAAGCTCTTACGTGAGGACTTCCAAGCCCAAGGCTTTGCGCAATAGAGATAATTAGCAGTTAAGCTTGCTTTGGCAATAAGCTTACTTAGGCAATCAGATTTGCAACATTTAATCTCGCAATGGGCGTACAGAGCTGTTTTGCCTACTAACAAGTCGTAATCCTTAGCCCGCCAAAGCATAGTAAATTTACTTTGTAAGAGGTTAGGAGCACTGCAAAAGGCGGATATATCGTGAAATAAATGCCTTGTTTGTCATTGCCAAAGCAAGTTAAAAGGCCAAGCTCTGCTGTTTATTACCAGTAGAGATGATAACGCATCGTAATTAGCACTAGCACTGCTTTCTCTATCTGGTATCCCCATTGGCACGACTTTACTGAGGTTTTGCTATTTCTTGAGCTATCTCTCGAGAAATATCTTAGTAAGGTCTTAGGAAACTAGGCAGACTATGCAACGCTTAGCTTTTATTTCGTAAGCATTTGGTTTACTTACTAAAGATGTAAAGGTAGCTTAAGCCACTACTTTGCTTATCTCATGACTCTATAACGCAACCTCCACAAACTCGTGCCAATGTGGGTGGTAGTTAATACAAGCGGGTATTCATGCTAATCAAGCTTAAAACTGGTGAATATTCGTGCTGATAGAAGCTAATAGCGGTGAGACTTAGCGCTGTTGGGGATGAGGCTGATAGAGTTTAATGCCGCTAGGACTTAGCTCTGCTGGGGATTAGTGCAAGTGGGAACTCATCACAAGCTTAGGGAGTAAACCCGCCTCAAACTAAAAAAGCCCCTATGTTCCGAGATAGACTCGAATAGGGGCTTTGGCTTTGCTTGTTTGCTCTGGAACCCAGCACTAGTTCTCAGGTATTTTTCTCTAGACCTTATCTTGATGGCGCTCCGGTACTGCTAAAGCTTCATAAGCTCAATACCGCTACGCCTATTTCCTTGGAACATAGCACTAGGCAAAAATCGTATTGATACCGCCACTGCGGCCTCGGTACGGAACCGAGATCAAGTTTTTCCTATAGATAATCTTGCTTCAGGTTATGCTGATACTAGGCAGGCATAGCGCTCACTATCTCACCTTAACGCAGGGCTTAAGGGCCTAGTAGTACGAGAAAATTAGTTAATCTTCTTAACGTGAGCAGCTCTTTCTAGCTAGAGTTCGTTCTCTTGCTATACCGACATTATAGCCTACTCATTTTCAAAATCATATGCTTTATAAGTATTTTTCTTTGTTAGGGGTAAAAATATATCTTATGCAAAGCGCATAACATATTTTTAATCTATAGCCCACTACCCTAAGCCCGGATTAACTTAAATCACTACTTAAATCACTGGAGCTGCAACAGCACCGCCACATCCAGGACAATGTCCCGCCTGTCACCGGCATAACCCCAGCGCAATAGTCATACTCCAACCATAAGCGGCAAAATCCGCCATGAGCGTAAAGGAGGTGGCTCAAACATAATGCAAAAGCTTGGCCAGTAAAGCGTTGCCGCATCTGATATTTACTGTCCCAAAACACTCACCAAGCGCTTTTTTATCAGGTTTATGCTTAAAAGCACAGCTCTAACATAGTGACAACATTACTCTACTTTGCCACCTCTTACTAAGGCCCACTCTAGAGCACGCTCTCTTTACCTCCTGTTACTATTTCCTGCCCTAGTCCCAGCTCTCATCAGTGTAGTCGCTTACATAAGCGTAAGCATTCTCTTCTTCATAGTCGGCACTTATATCTTCAGTCCCGCGCTCTGCTGCTGCCGTATGTTCCTGCTGATAACGCTCTAGAGCTTTAAAGCAAATATCTGCACTAAAACTCCGGCGCGCTAGCAAGCCTATAGCTTTACGTTTGGTGGCTACATCAAGAGGAGCACCTTGGTACTTTTTCTTAAGACAAGCATAAGCCTGCTCTACTTTGACCTCGTCATCTGTAATTAAGCTCTCATCGCCGGGATACATTCCCTGTTGCTGCGCCCGCGCTGCCTCTAGTTTGGCTTTAGCTTTGGCTAAGGCTTTAGCTTGCGCCTGCGCTCTTTTCTTACCTTGCTTTTCTCTGACTTGCGCAAACTTCTCTTGCTGTTGGACGCGCGCTTTAGCTAACTTTGCCTCCAGCTTTGCCCCTAACTTAGCCTTATTCTTGGCTAGTGAGGCTACCGCAAGTGTTGCCGATGTTGCATCAACATCTGCATCATCAGCATCTGCATCTGTGGCATCCGCATCATCAGCATCCACATCTGTATCCCCACCTGCACCTAAAAGCTCAGGTGTAATCTCACTTTTCCTATCTTCTAAATAAGATACTTCGGGGTTAGCGTCTTGTCTCTCTGCTAACTCATGCTGATAGCGCTCCATCGCATTAATACAGGAAGAAGCACTAAACCCTCGCCGCGCTAGATAGGCCATAGCTTTACGACGCAGCTCAAAATCAAGATTAGTAGTGCGATACTTCTTGGTAAGGCTTTCATAGGCAAGCTCATCCCAATCTACTTCCTCACTCTCGATAGCCGCCTCAATCAGTTCCGGGTCAACCGTTTTTTGCTTAGCAATGAGCGCTAACTTTAGCGGACCGGCTAAAGCATATTTCATATGCCGTACCAGCATCCCGGCATAACGCTCTTCACTCTGATAACCACGTTCTTGGCATTGGGCTAAAGCCAGTTCAGCAGCTGTTGCCGTAAAACGCCGCATGGTCTTGCTTTTGAGCTCTGCCGCCGCGTATTCTCGTCCCGAAAGCAAATTCACCATGTAGTTAAGAGCATTTTCTACCGAATCATCTAATTGGTCAGGCGCTAAGCGCTGGCCCCATCCTGCTCCTGGGCGCCTTGTACCCGGCGCTCCAGTACCCGGCGCTCCAGTACCCGGCGCTCCAGTGCCCCGCGCCCTCGTGCCAGGTGTCTCTGAGCCTCGCGTCCCTGAACTCGCCGCTCCAGTGCCCCGCGTCCCTGTAGCCTGCCGTTCCTGGCGGATGCTACGCGTACCACTTGTACCGCTAATATCACTAGTGTTGCAAGAGCCACTGATACGGCTAAAGCTGCTAGTAAAGCCGTTGCTATGGAAAGTAGTTTCATTGCTGGAAATGCCGGTGCTACTGGTGCTGTGGGCATCAGTTGCATCGCTGGAACTGCCGGTGCTGCCGTAACCAGTTACATCACTGGAACTACAGGTGTTGCCAGAATCACTAGCACCGTGAGTGCTCCTGTCGTTGCAAGCGTCTCTTTGCCCCCCACTTAGACCTACCGCGCCCCTACTAGCAGAAAAGCTCTGAGCATGATCTGCCGCATCACTATCATCTTGCTGAGCTACCCGCGTAGCGCCCATGTCCTGAACAACAGGAGCATCCTGAGCGTCTCTGAGGCCATGAAGCAACTCTCCGGTCTGAGGTAAGCTACTATTGCCCTGAAGCGCGCCACTTTTCGCCTTCCCAGAGGAAGTAGCATTAATAGAGGAAGTAGCATTACTATCGGCTGCTCGGGCGGCACTAAGAAGTGAAGATATTTGGCTAGGGCTCTTGATGAGCTGGCGCATTTTTTCTAAATGCGCGCGCTGCGTTGGCGATAGGGTCGAGCGCTCCGCATCTACAGCAGTAGAGAGCTCCGCATCTGCCGCAACAGCAGTACTGGCTGAAATGGCAGTAGCTGGAGCAACTGCACTATTGTCGGGAATAGTAGTAGCTACAGTAGCATCAGCTGAAGAAGCTACAGTAGAAGCAGAGGCAGCTTGAGGGTCGGCAGGAGATAACTCCACCGCCCCCACCAGTTCCTCATGCGCTACCGTGACACTTGCTTGACTACTTGCTTGACTACTTAATTGACTACTTACTGGAGTACTTACTGGAGTAGTTTCCAGAGTACTTGCAGTTGTCATAGCCGTTGTAATGGCCGTATGAGTATTAGAGTTGGTAACAGCAGTACCTACGGTAAAACTAGCATTGTTTAGAGAAGTAGTAGTAGCAGTATGAGCGCTAGCACTAGCATGGCTACGGCTGAGCTTTGGGTTGGCAATACGGTTATCCCTTGAAATGGAAGTACGATTGTCTCTTGGGTTGGTAATACCGCCATAACTTGGGCTAGCACTAGGGCGAGACTGATAGTCCTGACGAGGCATGGCAGCACGTGGAGGCTTACGACGTAAGGGCCTTAGCAAGCGGCGTGATCTTTCTCCTAAGTCATCATCAGGAGCTTGATAACCATAGCTGTAGGTAAATTCATAATCACTATTACTGTGAGCTAAGATTGAGCTATAGGCGGTGTCAAAAGCTAAACTGTCCTCAGAGTCAGAAGCCACATAGTCATCAGAGACAGAGGCCAAACTGTCTTCAGAGTCATTGGCTAAGTTAGAGGCAGTATCAGCATATGCTTGCTCAGCAAAAGCAGCTTCAGAGTTACCAGCATAACTAGCGTTATCAGCAGAGCCAGCATTATAGTGAGAAATCGAGGCTACCTCCTGCTCACTATCAATATCGATAGCCTCTAGCGGGGCATCAGGGGTATAAGCACTCTTATTACGAGCAGCTATACGCCTACGGGAGTATGCCGATACCGGGGCACGCTTACACCCAAAATACGGCGATTCCGACTGCGGAGTAATATGACTTTGCTGCCAGCGATGGGGAGCTAAAGCAGGAGATTCATCATCGTATTGCGCATAAGCCTCTTGCTCGGCGGGGCTTAGTAAGTCATTTTCCTTACTAGCTAAACCAAAGCCAGATAAGAGCTCATTAAGCGAAGTAGTCTGCAGCGAGTCCGGGCCAAATTGGCGCTGCCACCAGCTCCGCGAATGGCGCTGCGTACCACTATCTACGCTATCACTATGGACACTAGTGCTCTCGTGGAGGTAAGGCTTTCTAGGAGCACTAGTAGTGCCACGAGCATTACTCTTACGAGCATCCTGAGACTTACGAGCTGTATTAGTACTGCCATATTCATTGATATTACTAATAGCATTGGTCTTATGAGCAGTATTAGCACTGCCATATTCATTGGTCTTATGAGCAGCCTTAGTATTACGAGCAGCCTGAGGCTTGCTAAGGGCGCGAATTTCATCAGAGAGAGGGCTAGCCATATCATCTGAGCTCAAGTCAGGCTTATCTACTTGGGATGCTGCACTAGCTTGGATAAGCTGCTCACGCTCTCCACTAAGAGCCCGCGCCCGTGCTAGAGCACGGGCCTGGGGGCGTCCAGGTACTAAAGAAATAGATGAAACCACCTCATCCATACTCTTAGCCACCATGCTCTTTGAGCCTGTGCTTTTATCTCTTAAGCGCTTTGCCCCCATACTCTTAACTCCTCTGCCCTTTGTCCTGCACGCTTAGCTTGGTTAAAGAGCTTACCTGTACTACTTCAGTAACTTGCTTGTACCACTTTAATAGCTTACTCGTATTACCTTAGTGTTTTCTCATACTGCCAGCGTACTTACCTTGCTTGCCAGCACTTACTTATCTAGCCTCTGTGCTGACTCTTACTTAGTAAGTTACTATCCCTATCTCAATTCTTTCTGGTATGGACGCTAAAGAAAAAATAAGCCCTACTCCTACTTTAAGCTCAGGCCGCGACCTGACTCTCATAAGAATAAGGCTTAGTAGCATATTAAGTAAATTTGGTTTAAATAAGCCAAAGCTACGGCTACGTTGTATCAACTAATAAGATAAAGAAGAACAGGCTGCATCTACTGCTGCCCTAGAGTGAAACAGTTTCCGCGATTGCGCCAGCTCTTTGCCAGCTGCTGCTATTCTCCTGCTATGGATATTTGCCAGCTGCAGCCATTCTCCTACTGTGGATATTCAGCAACTATGGATATTCAGCAACTGTGGATATTCAACAGCTGCGGCTATTTGCCAGCTGGGCTAGCTAAGAGAGCGCCGCCAGCTAAGTCTGAACGCAGGGCCTGTGGCAGGGAGTTTGGGCTCAGGCTGCAGCTAAGCTAAGCGCTTGGTATCAACCTTTGCTGCGATAGGTCGCTTAGTCTCAGGCTGCAGCTAAGCTAAGCGCTTAGTCTCAGGTTTTAACTAAGACATGAGGGCGTTAGTTAGAGGTCTTCTGGGATCTCGGTTACTAACTCTTCGTCGCTTTCGAGATCATCTAAAGATGGTTCAGAGGAGCCATCCTCAGAAACGCCACCTAAAGAGCCCCCCTCATCGAGGGAACCGATTTCCACAGTATCGGCGTAATCGGAGTGCTGCTTGAAGTACTCACGAATCTTAGCCTCTAACTCATCGGCTACTTCTGGGTGCTCATCTAAGAAGCGAATAGCATTGGTCTTACCCTGACCAATCTTAGAGCCATTGTAGGCAAACCAAGCACCGGTCTTTTCCACCATGTGCAATTGCACACCTAAATCTAAGAGCTCACCGTTCTTAGAGATACCGTAGTTGAAGAGGATCTGGAAGTTGGCCTGCTTAAATGGAGGGGCCACCTTGTTTTTGACCACCTTAACCTTGGTCTCGTTACCGATAACGGTGTCCTTCTCCTTAATTGGCGTACCCTTACGGATATCTAAGCGCACCGAAGCGTAGTACTTGAGCGCATTACCACCGGTAGTGGTCTCAGGATTGCCGAACATCACGCCGATCTTCATTCTTAGCTGGTTAATGAAGACCACCATGCAATTAGACTGCTTAATCACACCGGTAAGTTTACGTAAGGCTTGGGACATTAAGCGCGCTTGTAAGCCCACATGGTTGTCACCCATATCGCCCTCGATTTCGGCCTTAGGAACTAAGGCTGCTACCGAGTCAATGACGATGATATCAATACCACCCGAGCGCACCAGCGATTCGGAGATATCGAGAGCCTGCTCTCCTGTATCAGGTTGAGCGATCAGCATGTCATCAACGCGCACGCCTAACTTCTTCGCGTAGACTGGGTCTAAGGCATGCTCGGCGTCGATAAAGGCGCAGATCTTACCTAACTTCTGGGCCTGAGCAATGAGCTCTAAAGTGAGAGTGGTTTTACCCGAGGACTCTGGACCATAGATCTCGATAATACGGCCCATTGGTAAGCCACCAACGCCTAAGGCTAAGTCTAAAGTTAAAGAACCAGTAGGAATAGCCTCGATTTCCTCCAGATCACTTTGGCCCAAGCGCATAATGGCGCCCTTACCAAACTGACGCTCAATTTGCTCCATTGCTGCTTCAATGGCTTTGAGCTTCTTGGGATCTGCCGTTAATGCAGAAGGAACTTTACTGCTTGCGGCTTCTTTACCTTTAGTTTTCTTTGGGTCGGCCATGAAACACCACCTAACAAATCGCTTAACAAGTCATCTTTAGCTATTATTTTATAACTATAAATTATGCTTGTAAAGCCATACTACCAATAATATTTTTTAATCCATGATCATACCAGTGTAGACCTGCATGCTAGCGGCTAGAGACTAGATTTATCTGCCACTACTAAGCGCCAGAAACGTCTTCAGCCGAGCAAAAAGCAGATCAGAACGGACTTAGGTACAAGCTACTTATCTCTATCCTGCGAAAAGCAATTTAGCTCTATTCCTTGCTTCAAGCTAAATAACTCCTAAACCTCGCTACAAGCGGTTTAGCTCAATTACTTGCTATAAGCTAAGTAGCCACAAGCATCGCCGGATGATAAGTTACAACAAACCTAGTAAAGAGATAAATAGCTCCGCCTCTAGTTTAAGGTTGCTATACTTACTCTTACTTAACTAAACTGCTTGGTGTTCAGTCTTACTTAATGGCCTAAGTGATCTTAATTACCTTAACAGTACAGCTTATCAAGTTAAGCTTAAGTACGCCGCCTCACTGGGTGCAGCTTAAACGGTGCAGCTCTAGGATTAAAAAAAACGCCAGAGAGCCAAGCAGAGCAGAGTCCTCAATAAAAAGAGCTGAAAAAAGCTTAGAGCTCAAGTGCAAAACACTTTGTCCTCAAAGACAAAACCTTAAATCAACTCCTGAGAAAACTGCTTTACTTACTCTCATTTAACAAAGTGTACGTTTGTCACCTCCCTTGTACCACTAACCACACGATTTCCACATCGTAAGCTAATGAAGCTAATACCAGCCATGTCAGCCAACTAAAACCATTACCAGAACAGAGGCAAACTAATTCAAACTAATTCAAACTAGTACTGGGGCCAGCGCACCACCTCATAAGATGGTAAAGGCGATAAATCTACCTGATTTTGTGGAGGCTGAGCCGTAGCCAGCTCTTTAAGGCCTTGTAAGGCCTCTTTAGTTGTTGCCGTACGCACTTCATCACGATTACCCGCAAAAAGATGCCTTTTAACATAGCACTGAGAATCATGGCGCCGTTTAAAAGCGATATAAACTGTACCCACTGGCTTATCAGGAGTGCCCCCAGTAGGACCAGCAATACCAGTGACAGCCACCGCTAAATCAGCCTGACTATGAGCTAAAACGCCATTGACCATAGCCGCTGCTGTAGGGGCACTCACCGCTCCAAACTTAGCTAAAGTAAGCTCTGGCACCCCTAACATCTCCTGTTTAGCCTGATTGGTATAGGTCACAAAAGCGCGGTCAAACCACAGCGAAGAACCCGAGAGATCTGTAATCGCCGCAGAAATCATGCCGCCGGTACAAGACTCCGCCGTAGCACAAACGAGTTTACGCTCTAAACAGGGCTGAGCTAACTCTACTACTAAAGCCGCAATTTCTGGACAAGCACTCATAAACACTCCTTTCTCAAATACCCTACTAAGCTAAACCAGAGCCAACAACAATACTAAACTAGCTCGGTTTCCTGCCAACGCTATCTGTGCTTGTAGGCCCACTGGTACTTATAAGCCCAAACCTGCGCACATAAGCCCACCTGCGCACATAAGCCCACTTAAGCACATAATCCCAATTAAGCTCTTGGCCTCATGGTGGTCATAAGTTTCATCTGCGCGCATAAGCCCTACCTAAGTTCTCTAGCGCTAGCTCTTTTCCTTAGCTAGCTCCTTACCTTAGCTAACTTCTTCACCTGTCACAGCGATAGGTTATGCGCTTGCATCAAGGTATTAAGGCATACGCTCACACCGCGGGACACGTTCTCTCACTATACTCCGCTCAGTTGGCAGATGCTCTACCTCCTACGAATTAGCGCGGCAAGCTATCAAAGTAAGCTCGACCAAAGAAGTGACAAGCCCACAGCAAAGGGGACAAGCTAAGTTAATACTCCATGCTACAGAGCACAGCAAAGCTGGCTCTGGCAAGCACTAGCTGGCTCTGGCAAATACTAGCTGGCTCTGGCAAGCACTAGCTGGCTCTGGCAAGCACTAGCTGGCTCTGGCAAATACTAGCTGGCTCTGGCAA
>Cebus_capucinus_imitator_PRJNA485217_SSR093__coassemble_433_pt1 | contig 17431 bp, 9 predicted proteins | sample Cebus_capucinus_imitator_PRJNA485217_SSR093__metabat2_low_PE_002 | metagenome-assembled genome bin Cebus_capucinus_imitator_PRJNA485217_SSR093 | reverse complement strand
GGACCTGGCTTAAGGCCTGGGGCCTTGTTAGGACCTGGCTTAAGGCCTGGGGCCTTGTTAGGACCTGGCTTAAGGCCTGGGGCCTAGTTAGGACCTGGCTTAAGGCCTGGGGCCTAGTTAGGACCTGGCTTAAGGCCTGTGGCCTAGTTAGGATCTAGCCGGCTGCCAGGGTGAGCCAGGATAAGCCAGGGTGAAACCAGGTGAAGCCAAGGCAAACCAGGATGAGCCTGGGGCTGGTTGTGATTTTTCTTTAATTTTCCCCTACTCCTACAGAGCATATTGAGCACGCGGAGGGATCATGCGCGATTTACTCGACTGCCGTAAGGCTATCGATGATATTGATAATCAAATCATTGCCTTACTTCAAGAACGACAGGGGGTAGCTCGCGATGTGGCTATCTACAAGTTAGAGCACGATCAAGGAGTGGTCGATAAGCACCGTGAGTCGCAAAAGCTCAATACCCTCATGGACAAAGCTGTGACTGCCGGTATTAGCCCTACGATGATCCGCGAGATCTATGAGCGCATCATGGCTCATACCGTCTCTTATGAGCAAAGCTATATCGTGGCTCAGGTTAATGGCCAAGATATCAACCGCTCGACCTCGGTAGCCTACTTAGGCACCAAGGGTACCTATTCCCACTTAGCTACCCACCGCTACTTTGACTTCTATGAGGGGCGGATGACCGAGTACTCCTGCTCTAGCTTTGATGAAATCGTGGCTAAGGTGGAGAGTGGTACTTGTGAGTATGGAGTGCTCCCTATCGAGAACAGTAACTCCGGTTCCATTAACGAGGCTGTCGATATCATGCAAAGCATGGATGCTGCCATTGTGGGTGAGATTTTTTACCCTATCGACCACTCGATTTTATCGACGGTACCAGCCAGCAATGGGGAAAATGCTACCTTTGACTTAAAGCAGGTCAAAACGATCTACTCGCACCCCCAACCAGTAGCGCAGTGCTCGCACTTTATCAAAGACTACCTCTCCCACGCTGAGATTATCTACACCAACTCTTCGTCGGAAGCGATGGCTAAGATTAAAGAGCTCAATGACAGCACCGCTATTGCCTTAGGTTCGCAACACGCGGCACGCTACTATGACCTCCATTCCCTGGTCACGGACATTGCCAACAACAAGAAGAATTACACCCGCTTCATTATCTTAAGCAAGACCCCGATCGAGGTACCGGCAACCCTGTCAGCTAAGACTTCGATCCTCTTTAGCACCAAGAAATATACCCCAGGCTCCTTACTGGCGGTGTTAAATCAGTTTAATGAGCATCACATCAATGTGACCAAACTGTACTCACGTCCTTTAGAAGCACAAGACCGTGAAGCCTGGGAAGAGATTTTCTTTGCTGATGTTGAAGCCAATCTCAATACTGCCACCATGCAGGAGATTATGAGTGAGCTCGCTAAACACACCACTAACCTCAAGGTCTTAGGCTGCTATCACTCTGGGGAAAAACATCACCACCACTAGTAAAGCTAATTAAGCCCTGCTGATACGGAGTTTTACTACATAGGCTAAGCCTCAAGCCCTACGGCATAGGCTAAACCTCAAGCCCTACGGCATAGGCTAAGCCCCAAGCCCTACGGCATAGGCTAATCCTCAAGCCCTACGGCATAGGCTAATCCTCAAACCCTACGGTATAGGCTAATCCTCAAACCCTACGGCACCGACTTATCTAAGCTATAAAGCCCCAGGCTCACACTTAGCTTAAACATTAAGGTATAGGCTTATCGCAAAACCGTATGATATAGGACTAAGCCTAAGCGTGGCTTAGCTTAAGCTCTACTGGCATAGGCCTGAGCCTGAGCTTGGCTTATGCTATGCAGCATAGGCCTTGGGCTTAGCTTAGCTTAAGCTCTACGGCATAAGCTTTGGTTAAGGACTAAGCTATTAGTAAGCTAACCTACCTACTAGTTAAGGCTAATTAACTCGCTAGCGCCATGGGGCACCTTAGGTTGCCCCTATTATCTTAGGAGTAAAGCATGCATTTACCATGGTCTAAGGGCAGCACTTTTTTAGCGTGGATTGTGCGCATGTCTTTTATCAAGCGCTGGGCGCTCATGCACTGCATGCGTGAGGAGAATGTCTCCGAGCATAGCCATCAGACAGCCGTAATTGCTCATATGCTGGCCCTCATTAAGAACAAGCTCTATGGCGGACAGATTGACCCGGGTCAGGTAGCTGTTTTAGCTCTCTATCATGAGGTCTCGGAAGCCAAACTCCAGGACTTAAACTCTAAGACCAAGTACTTAAACCCCGAATTTACCAAGCAATACAAACTCATTGAACACAAAGCTGAGGAAGAGTGCTTAGCCACACTACCGATCGAGCTTAAAGAGGACTTTGCGCCGCTGATTATCCAGAGCAATATTGCCCCAGAGCTTAAAACCCTGGTCAAAGCAGCCGACACCATTGCGGCCTATATCAAAGCCCGTGATGAACTCCGCTTCCATAATCCTGAGTTTATCCATGTGAAAGACGGCTTAGAGACAGTGCTGGAGCAATATGCGGCAGCAATGCCCGAGGTGCAGTATTTCCTCAATAACTTTGTGCCACTCTGCTGGGCCACGGTAGACCAACTCTCGGGTATCGATGCCGCCCTCAACCAAACTGCTACGTCCACAGAAGCAAGCACCGCTACCACGGCCACAGCAAGTACCACCACGGCCACAGAAGCAAGCACCACTACCGCAGCCACAGCAAGTACTACTATGGCTGCCACTGCAAGCACCACCGCGGCCACAGCTGGCACTGCAACAATACCAAGTGCCACCAACCCAACTTCTACCCTCAGCACTACGCCTGCTCCCAATCTATCCGAAGCCACCGCACCCCACAAAGGAAAAAGCTAAATCTGCGAGCAGTAAATCTAGGGACAGTAAATCAGCGGACAACTCAATCTGGGGACAACTCAATCTGAGTGCTACTCAATCTGGGGACAACTCAATCTGAGTGCTACTCAATCTGGGGACAACTCAATCTTAGAACAACTCAATCTGGGAACCACTCAGTCTGAGAACCACTAAATCTAAGAACAATAAAGCTGAAGCAACTTAGCAAACTACCGCCGACGCTTACAGTGCACCACTCCAGCTCAGCCGGAGCTGCCGCCACTCACTGTGCAATATTGCTACGCTAGAGCATGGTCATACCCTATAGCAAGCATATGATGCTATAGAGCTAAATGCTGCTAGGCTTTGTACAGCTAGGCTCTGTGCCGCTAGGATTTGTCCGCGAGGATTTGTGCCGCGAGGCTAGCCATTTGAGCAGGAGCGCCCTTTTTTCTTGCTTTATAACAACAAGTTGCAACACCACCTCATACTCTTGTACCATTAATCAAAGCAAATAGCTTGTCCCTATGTTTACCTGAGGAGGCATACCTTTGCCTCAATACCATAAAAGGTCTACCTTGAGCACAGGAATGCTACATTTAGCCTAAGAAGAGACGCCGGCTACTTAGCTCTCCTAGACATCCCTGCTAGCGTTACTCCAAATAACATATCTGTACTTAGATCTTTTCTGGCTCTTGCCACTTTATATAAGTACCAGCAAGAATACCTGTAACAGTTATAGGACAAACTCTGATGCGGTATCACTAAGATTAATCTCTATAAAGGCTGTATAGCTATTTTCGTGCGAAAAAACTACTTAACCATTAAAAAAAGCAGTATTAACCTGTATAAAGTCATAAGAAATCACCATGCCAAATCACGGTTAAGTACTGTCACCAGCTGTGCCTTTTCCGCCTCCCCCGCCTACCTGCCATAATTTCACATCATCCCAATAATTTTTACACTATAAATGTCTTTGACATCTATAAATAGACTTTTTTTTTTTTTTTACGCACGCACGCTGGCCATGCGCACAGTAGCATTAAAACTATTGGTGGTTAATCCTACTCATAGTAAGTGCTATCACCCAGAGTTGCTAAAGTCGAAAGACTTTAGCTAAGACTGCCAATAAGGTAAACACATTATTGGCAGCAACTACCTTAAAGTTAAGTGCGATAAACACTTAGTTAAGTGTTTTGAGGATAGTGTTCTATGGCAAACAGACATAATGCTTTGTTCTTTGCTAGAGTCGTGCATCCACTTAACGGCCCTAGATGCCCAAAATGTGGTGGATTGGCACCATTGGGTTTTTGCCCAAAGTGTCGCATCCCATGCCCAGTTAGGAACGTGTCATAAATAAATGTGCATTATGTATTACCAAAATCACAATCTTTAATTGGTAGCTAATTACATGTAGTACTCAGCCGACAATTATGCTAATACTTATCTATCTTTGGTAGATTTTGGGAAAAAGATAGGGCAACAAGTGAGTGCTAGTAACCTGTTGCCAAAATGCATAGTTATTTATGACACGTTCCTTAACTAACCAACTACCACGCATCTGTGGCTGTTATAGACTCTCAACATGAGAGCCCTATATCTTGGTCAGAGCACCACCAAACAAGAGAGCTACAAGCGCTTATATGTCATGCCCACAAGGACATGTTAATAACTAACAGCTTTCTTCTTAACTCTAATACTCAGATGAGGTCTGTCCTCTCGTACAGATATCCATCTATATCGCCGGAGAATTAAGATTGGATTACTATATTAAGCCCGAAAGCGTTAGAGAAGCTTTTTATCACGATAAATGTGATGCTAATGATTATTTACTGGCAGGTGCTTGTGGCCTTATTGCGGGCTTAGTGGATGTCTTTTATGTTGGTTCTCCTACTGACAGTAAGCTCCTCAAATGGACTGACAAACAGGTAGAAGGTGGGGTCATGAAGTTTGCCAAACTCTGTGGCTGGTCACCACGCGAAGGCAAAGAGGATAGTGCTAAAAGTGCCATTGGCTTCTTAGAGAAACAATTCCCTGTCAATTATGACCAACGTCACTCCGGAGACGTTAATGGGGAATTTAAGATGTCTCCTAAAAACCATCATCTTAAGTCATTAGCCCATTCGCCAAGCCCTATTGGTTTATTCTTCTCTGTCTTAAACCAATTCACCTCTACTGCTACGTTTATAGATGATGGCCATTTAATTACCATCGATACAGAGACCAATGAGTTACAGGGGAAGAACTTTATCTCCAAAATGTTCTGTGGCATCTTCAACTGGATTGGCCATATCATGTCGGATATCGCTGGTAGTTCCGGTGCCTCGGGTAGAGGCAGTGGTGTAACAATTCCTTTCTATGAACTTTTTCTATTATGTGATTATGGTAGCGTCCAAGTAGGCCAAAACCGCTTCACCTTGGCCCAACTAGCAACCAAAGTATTTGAACAGGGATATGACTTTAGATTCGGTATAACTATGGCTATCCCAGTGGTAATTTGTGATCTCTCTGTCAAGTTAGTGTGGAGCATTAAACATTATTTCTACCATAAGAAACCACTGCATGAGTGTATCCCTACCAATAAACACAATGATCTTCGCATTATGCTCATTGTTGCCAATAGCACGTTATGTGGAGTCGATATGATAGATGCATTGATCCGTTCTAAAGGTAACTGGCTCAAAGCATTCATGCGCTTAAACCTCATCGCATGGGGTCGCTTAGCGATGTTGGTTATCAAAGAAATTTGGCTCCGCTTCGATTTCAGTATGTCTTTCCAAAAAGAGCTTGATGCCATGATTCGCATCAATGACGCATTGACTGATTACTTAGAGCAGCTGAAGAAAATTGATATCGAGCGCTATAAGCAAGAGATCGCACAATACAACCAAATGATTGAAACTTTGGAAGCGGCAAAAACTGAGAAAGAACTGCATCTTGCTCTTAGCCACACCTTAGACTCTCTTGGCATCAAGCGAGCTTATAGTGGCGATTTTGCTAGCGCAGCAAGAAACAAGACCTTAAAACTTGTGTTTAGGTAAGTTTTCACTGCGACCAATGCGCTAAGTGTTGTTGTAATCTCCACAGATCCCTCTATATGATGCCCTCCATAATGGAGCTGGCATCTGTAGATTTCTTAAAGACAATCTCTGCTCTATCTATGAAACAAGACCTTTAATCTGTCGCGTAGATGAGAGTTATCAAGCCTTTTTCCAAACACAAATGAGCTATGAGAGATATCTCCAGCTTAACTATGAAAGCTGTATTTTACTAATGAAAAAGGACGAACAAAAGGAGTAAATAATGCCAATCCCATTTATTATCGGAGCCATAGCTTTAGCAGCTGGTGCTATTGGCGTCGGAGCTGCCGCAAGTGGTATCTCTGATATGAGTGAGGCCAAAACCAGAATAAACTCTGCTAGAGCATCATATGAGAAGTGCAAAGACAAGTTTCAGCGCACTGAAGAAGAAGTCACTAACGACACTGAGAAGCTCGGTAAGTTTGAAGCAGAAATTTGTGCCGATTTTAAATATTTCATTGAGTTAAATGAAAAATTAGAGAACAAACCAGAGTTTGCTAAACGTACAAAAAATGGCGTTAAAATTCCTGAGCTCAATGTTGAAGAGCTTAAGCTTGTCTCTGCCCTTGGAATCCAGCTTCTGGCTACAAGCGAAAGCCTTGCATTAGGTACATTTACAGGTCTGGCTGCAAGTGGTGTGACTACTACACTTGTTGCTGCTGTGGGCGCAGCTTCTACTGGTACCTCTATATCTACATTAAGTGGAGCTGCATTAACCAATGCTACGCTTGCCTGGCTTGGTGGAGGCTCTCTCGCTGTTGGTGGTGGCGGTATGGCTCTCGGTACAGCTGTTTTAGGTGGCGCCACTTTAGGGGTCGGCTTGCTCGTGGGTGGTCTTGTATACGCTTATCAAGGCGATAAGCTATTAAAACAAGCGCGAGATACAGAGAGAGAAGCTGATAGGGCTATAGAACAGCTAGAAAAAGCCTGCTCTTTTCTGCTTGACTTAGGTGCAACAGCAAATATCTACTATATTACTCTGGACAAGGTAAAGAACATCTATCAGAGTAACTTCAAGCAGTTAGAAGAAATCGCCCAGCAAAGAGAATATGACTGCGCATTCTTCACCGATGATGAAGTGTTAGTGTATCAAAACACCGTTGACCTGGTATCACTTCTTTTCCATATGTGTAATGTTCAACTAATGTTAAAGAACAGTGAGGATGAAAAGGCCTGTCCTATTATCAACAAGCAAGATGGGCGTGACGAGGAAGGGAATGTTAAATATAAGGAAGGAGAGCAAGGAGAGCAAGAAATAGCTGAGCCAGGTATCCTTGATGAGGTAGAGCGAGCAAAGGATGTCTTAAAAAAGATCTCTAATAGCCAAGATCTTCTATCGCGCAGCTAACTATAGTTCTCAACATAAGAGCACTATATCAGGCTTCATACTACTGAAAAGTAAACTGCTAGTTAGCCTATGTCCGCCACCAGCAGACATTTCTGCGGACTAGCAGTTCACTTGCATCTGGACAATACCATTTGCCACTTGATCATCAAACATCCACCAACAGTACAGAAGAATTAAGCATGGATTACTCTATTGATTCCTCTATTGAGTCCGAAGAGCTCAAAGCTCTCTTTTATCATGATAGCTGTGATGCTAATGATTATTTCCTGGCAGGTGCTTGTGGCCTTATTGCGGGATTAGTAGATGTCTTTTTAGTAGGAGATCCTACTGATAGTAAACTCCTCAAGTAGACTGATAGTCTGGTAGACCGTGTGGTCATGAAGTTTGCCAAAATATGTGGTTGGTCACCTCGCAAGGGTAAAGAGGACGATGTTAAAAGTGCCATTGGTTTCTTAGAGAAAAAATTTCCTGTCAATTATGACCAACGTCACTCCGGAGACGTTGGTAAGAAATTTAAGATGACCACTAAAAACCATCATCTTAAGTCGTTAGCTCATTCGCCAAGCCCTATTGGCTTATTCTTCTCTATCTTAAACCAATTCACCTCTACTGCTACGTTTATAGATGATGGCCATTTAATTACCATCGATACAGAGACCAATGAGTTACAGGGGAAGAACTTTATCTCCAAAATATTCTGTGGCATCTTCAACTGGATTGGCCATATCATGTCGGATGTCGCTGGTAGTTCCGGTGCCTCGGGTAGAGGCAGTGGTGTAGCAATTACTTTCTATGAACTTTTTCTATTATGTGATTATGGTAGCTTCCAAGTAGGCAAAAACCGCTTCACCTTGGCCCAACTAGCAACCAAAGCATTTGAACAGGGATATGACTTTAGATTCGGTATAACTATGGCTATCCCAGTGATAATGTGTGAACTCTCTGTCAAGTTAGTGTGGATCATCAAACATTATCTCTACCATAAGAGACCACTGTATGAGTGTATCCCTACCGACAAACATGACGATCTTCGCATTATGCTCATTGTTGCCTATACAGTGTTTTGTGGAATTGATGGCATATATGCATTCCTCCGTTATGGAGGTAATTGGCTCAAAGCATTCATGCGCATAAACCTCATCGCATGGGGTCGCTTAGTGATGTTGGTTATCAAAGAAATTTGGCTCCGCTTAAAATTTAAGCATGTCCTTTCAAAGGCAGCTTAATGCCTACATTCGCATCAATTTAGCTTTGAGATACTACTTAGAACAGCTGAAGCAAATTGATATCAAGCGCTTTAGGCAAGAAACAGAGCAATACAACCAGATGGTAAGATCATTAGCAGCTACCTAAACCAAAGAAGCTTTACATGCAGCACTGCTAGATACTTACGAATCACTTGGTTTAGAGCCCCCTATCAGGGCAACTTTTATGACTTTATGATGGGGCCATCTGCACAATTGGAGTTCAAGTGACTTTTCACTGTGAGCAATGTGGGCAGTGTTGTAGAAATCTCAAAAGATCTCCTCTCTATGATGACCTCCATGATGGAGATGGCATCTGTAGGTTTCTTAAAGACAATCTCTGCTCTATCTATGAAACAAGACCTTTAATCTGTCGCGTAGATGAGAGTTATTACGCTTTCTTCCAAACACAGATGAGCTATGAGAGATATCTCCAGCTTAACTATGAGAGCTGTGCCTTACTAATGAAAAAGGCCGAGCAAAAAGAGTAAAGTATACCAATTCCCTTTATTATCGATGCTGCTGTAGCAGCTGATGTCATTGGTGTAGGTGCTACTGTAAAAGGCTACTCAGATATGAGTGCTGCCACTGATAAAATTAATAAAGCTAAGTCTCGTCATTAAGATAACCAAGCAAGATTTGACAAGCAACGCACTATCACTCTTCATGACACTGATAACCTTGTCGAATTTGAGCTGAAAATTGCTAAGAGTTTTGATGATTTCTCTCAAGTATGGCAAAGCATTCAAAAACACGCCAAACCTCTCCCAATACTCCCAAAATGGTGTAACAATTCCACCATATAATGGAGTTGATATTATTGAGGCTTCTAAAGCATCGATAATAACTTTGCAACTCCTCAAAGGAGCTGCCCTGGGTACAGCTAGTGCGTTTTTAGCTGTAGGGGCGATTCAAGGTGCTAGTAGCGTGATGAAAGCTACGAGCACTATGAGTTCTGTCAGTGTGGCTGCCCTGAACTCTGCTTTGGCTTCCATGACTGGAAGCACTATGCTTACTGCGGAAGGAACAGGAACTACTGCCGCACTAGGTACAGACTCTTTGGCTGCTAGTAGCGGCTTAGCTCTTGGTAGTGTAGCTTTAGGTGGCGCCACTTTAGGTTTAGGGTTTCTTGTTGGCGGTATTTCATTATGCATGAGTGGAAGCGATCTACAAGATCAAGCTGACACTGCTTGGGAGCACATGAAAAAAAGCCGAGGAACAGATTGATCAAATCTGTGATTATCTGATTGAGTTGCGTGAATTATCCAATAGATATTACAGCACTCTTGAAATAGTGAATGATCTCTACCAAAAGCACCTTAATGATCTTAAGGTAGTTGTTGATGAGCGTAAACATATCCGTTGGAAAGATTTTAGCCCAAAAGAGCAGCTCGTAGCTAAAAACACTGTACTCCTGGTAGGTCTGCTGCACCAAATGTGTAAAGTCGAATTGGTTCTGGCAAGTAAAGACAAACAAGGCTTTAACACCATTAACAAGTATGACCAGCGGGATCAGAGTGGTGAGATTAAAAAACCAGGTGTTATAGACACCATCAAGAGAGCGGAAACTTTCTTGGAAGATAACTTCTAGAATACTTGTGCGCTCCCTCCTCAACCAGGTACTAACCAAGGCGAGCCAACTTATCAAGTTGCTCGCTTTGGTGTTGAGCCGTCTAACCAAACCAATCACCCCACTGCCCCAATCAGGCTATATAGCACCATTCTCTCCTTAAAGTTCTCCTCCCCCAACAACATAGCAACGACACTCACGCCTCTTCTTCCCTCTCAGCATTTAACCTCTGACTCTTGGCCACCCCTAAATACAACTATCACTTCCCGCTCTCCATACCCCCGTCATTGCCCGTCATTTCCATAGTAACAACGCGAAATTACCTCTCTATTTAGCAAGCACTAACAAGCAACAAAGCCAACAAAGCCACCAAGCTACCCAGCAACAAGACAACAAGACAACAAAACAAAAAGCACCAGAGCAAAAAGCACCAGAACCAGCAGTAATAGACGCAACAACAGACAAAGCATTAGGAAAGAATCTCTTATTCCCCTGCCTAGAGTTTCTCAGTATCGGCACTATTGCGCTACATGCGATAGCTTCTTCAAGGCTCATCTGCGCTTGCTCGAACTAATAACCATGCAGAGAAAAGCCCTGATACTGCCTGTATGCCCAGTCCAGCTGATTAAACGACTAGCTAGAATATAAGCACTCATACCCGTATGAACACCTACCTATAACAGCAAACGCAGCCAAGCACCCTGATACGGTCTAACCATACCTATCCATACACAAAAACACAAACTCAGCCCAAAATACAGAAAGAGGATGACGAGAAGAGAGATAGCTGAGATGAGTAAGGTAGAAGCTTGCAGAAATGAGTAATGGAGTAAGAGTAAGCAGGAGCTTTAAGCCTCAGATAGCTTGAGAGGGGGTTAGATATTGTCAAATTCGCCAGATATCGTCAAATATCGTAGATGTCGTCAGATATCGCCAGATGTCGTTACCACGCAAGAAGGATACTGCCCCAGAACTACCACTAAGCAAAAGACTGACAAAGACTAACCATAAACGCAGACTGTAAAGAACAAGCTGACCAGGACAAACAGTCAAGAGCGTACAATCAAGAATAGATAAAAGCTGGTAGTCAAGAATAGATAGACAAACCAGGATATAAGGTCAATCAAGAATAAGCCAATAAGGACTGGTATAATGAGCCTGCAAAGCAAGGGCAAGCTCAATCTAACCAAGCTAACCACCTCAGCGTTGCGACTGCATGAACAGCTAAAATGCCGGGCGAGATTGCGCCTAGCTAGTGCCAAGCCAAGTACTTACTAAGTGGTATAGGCATAACACTTAGCAACGTAGTTGTAATAGCACTACGCTTAATAACATAGTTGTGATAACAACACGCTCAGTAACGTAGTTGTGATAATACTACGCTCTGTAACGTACTTGCGATAACACTATGCTTAGTAATGTAGTAGCGGTAAACACTACGCTTAACATAGTTGCGATAGCACTAATCTTCGCTACCAAGTTAGTCCTCAAAGTTAGAGACTTCACTTAGTTATAGCTGCATGCTCAGTTAGAGCAAAATGCTTAGATAGAGCAGAACTAATCTTATCTACTAAGCTTAACTACTAAACTTAGCTAATAAGCTTAGCGCCAGTGGCACTACCCTTTGTGCAAGAAAACTACTCTTAGTGCAAGGGCTTCACTTGGAATGCTCTGGCACCACTCGTAGAACGCGCTTGAGCTAGCTTAAGTGGCGTAGATAATCATGCGCGGTGAGGTAGGAGTAGAGCTTCTTTAACACACTGCGCGCCTGCTTGGGGTCTTCATCAACAATAGCATCAATGAGCTGTTGGTGTAAGGTCAGAATAACCTTGGTCGAGACACTAGGCTGTAAAGCCACCATCGCGTCTTTGAGACGGCTAATCGCCTCAATCACCGCGCTCCGGACAAACTCATTGACGATAGCCTTAAAGATCAAGGCATGGAACTCAAAGCAAGATTGCAAAAACTGCGTTTGGTCATGCGCCGCAAGTTTGCGCTGCTGTTCTAAAGCCAGCATTAACTGCTTCTCTAAGCCCTGGAAGCACTTACGGAACTTCTTTAACTCCAAGAAGATCGCAGTAGGAGCAGTAATCTTGAGAAATTCCAAGATTTGCACGATCTCCTTTTTCACCGCCATATTCTTACCGGAGTGTTCAAAAATGGCCTCATTGTGAAAAGAGGAAATCACAAAAGTACCGACACCCTGCTTCGCTTTGAGGATATTGAGAGCCGCTAACTGCATAATGGCGCTACGCAGGGAAGTACGCGAGACATTAAGCTGAGTACGGAGCTGATTTTCCGAAGGAATCTTATCTCCCACGGCCCAGTTACCCGAGCTAATCTGGCCTCTGATGTAGTTGACAACAAAACTGGTTACATCGTCCTGATGCCCAACCTCTGGCATAACCCCTCCCCAGTAAACTATTAGTTCCAACTAAGAGGAACTAAAAAGTCACATCGTATGACGTCGACCACACCACCACTAAAATAGCCCTAGCCTACAGGCCCTAGCTTACAGCACCTAACATGCAGGCCCTAGCTTACAGCACCTAACATGCAGGCCCTCACCTACAGGCCCTTGCTTACAGCCCCTAGCTTACAAGCTATGCCCCATATGGGCATAACCAAGAGAACCATCCCTAACGCTATCTCAGAGCTAATGATTTAGTGGTGATATGACATAGTGCTAACGCCATATCTGGTGTTTTACAAAACCAGTAAGTAAGAAACATCATCTCCGCTTAAGCAAACAAGCAACAGCTAAGGGAAGCTAGTCCCTAAGCTCATGCTTTAGTTACTTCTAAAGCTGTTGCTTCAGCTAGTACTAAAGCTACTACTTAAGCCTACTCTACTCCAAAGCTCTGCACTGTCCTTAGCTCTTGAGTCCTTAGCTAAGCCTTACTCATCCGCTTGGGACAAACCGCATAGCTAAGCATCATAGATGCTACCTAGGGCTACAGTAATCCCTCGGGCTACAGTAATCCCTACTTTTGTCCATAGTTTATGAGTAGCGCGCTGAGCTTTAAGAGCATCGCTCTAAGGCCATCGTTTTAAGCCACAGGAGATGCTTATTTCTTCCTTACTATCGGTACTACGGGGCCATATCTAACTATCAAATGAGAGCTCGCCTCACTACGTCATATCGTGATATGACGGAAGCAAGTTAACTTCTTATCGCCTTTATGAAGCGCATGGTGCCATACAGTTAGATCAGTTGACTTTTCAATATGCCTTTGTAGCACTTACCTCTGTGAGGCAACTTACGCTCTTGGTTTACTTTAAAGCTACTATGCTCTAAGCCTAGCGCTTAATCTAAGCGATGCTTAAGATAAGCAATGCTTAAGATAAGCTCTCAAGCAAAGCAATGCTTAAGCGGGAGCCTTACCTCCGCTTGATCGCCCTTAGCTTTTTAGTTCACTAAGTTCGCAGTTGCTTAAAAAATCGATAAACTCTTAGCTCTTACTATGTCCCCCTCGCTTTACCCTATAAGCACTGGCGTCTGCTACCATCAGCGCATAGAAGCCCTTAGCTTGTAAAACTACTTAGCCCAGAGAAGCCTTTAGCTTGTAAAGCTACTTAGCCCATATACTTCCTGCGAGCACAACATCATGACCTCATGAGCTTGCTATCGCACAACATCATGACTATCTTAAGATGTGCACATAGCATCTAACTACGATAAGGTTGCGGCCGCGCGTAGCTAGAGCTGGAGGCAGACAACTCGAGCAGGAGGCACACTACTGTGTCCGTACATAAAGGGGTAAATCAATGGGGTAAGATTTGATGAGCTCAGAGCTCGGGGTATGGCTATACCACACTAAGGTTATTACTGTACCCATCTATGGATATTGCCCTGCCAAATTCTAGGTATCGCTATACCAACCTAAGAAAACTGTGTCTTGACGCTTGATGAATATCCAGCGCGGGCAGTATGAGTAAAGCTTCTCGAGCCAGAGCTACAGCTAGCGCTATTGCCACTATTGCCGCTCTAACTTGAGACCAGCACTTAAGAACCCACAAGTACGATTACTTGCCATAAGTACTCTTGCTTACCCTAAGCACGCTTACTTGCCGCAGGCGCTCGCTTACTCCCCTTCCTTGGTTTTCTACTCAGCAGCAGATCGTGTTGTCTTGGCGCTTTTTACTGCTTTTACTGCTATTTAGGCTGTTACTCTTTATGAGGCTGTTGCTCTTTGTGCGGCTTATACCTCTTATCAGCTCTGTAGGCCAAACTAAGTACGAACATGGCTTGATGCCTTAGTCTCAATCTACTACAAGGCTCTACTTTCTCCTTATGACGCCTATTCACCTTACTGCTACACTGTGCCGACGATTGCAAAGTCCATGAGCTTAGCCGCTCCAGCTTTGCTTACTAAAAAGCAGACGCCCTGGCAGATATGCTAGCAGATACACTATGTAAGCCAGACGGGCACTACAACCAGATATACCTGCTTACCCGCATGGCGTTCTGACGCTACTTTGTTCCCGCGACTGTTAACACGCTGTATCTTTTGCTGCAATGGCGCATATGCTCGCAGTAATGTCATATCTGCTGGCAACGAGAGCGTTACGGCGCTCACTCCTTTGCAGATAATAAATATAGCTTGAGCTCACAGTGTTGCAGCACCGCGAGCTCACCTGGTCCGCCTTTGCCTATATCGCTCTTTACTTACGTAAGTGTTGCGTATATCTATTTACGTATATCTAGAGAGCTCTGGAGATACCCAGGGTTATAGATAGATAGTTAATCTGTGTAAAACCACGTTTTTACTGTTATTTAAGCCAATTAAACCGGCTTAAACTGTTGCTTGCTCTATTTTGGTTAGTATATAAGCAATGTTATAAAAAGTTGTGTGACCGGCTCGGCATTAATGGCATTAGTTAGACCAAGAAAAGAGACTTATTAGCCGGAGTTCACAATAGCCAGAAATAAATAAGCAAATTAATAAAATCTAACGCTAACTAAGGACATCGTTTCACCACCCTGTTGGAGGTATAGCTCTTCCCCACTGGAGGTATAAATCTTCTCCGCAGGAGTTCAGGCTCTTCCCCGCTGGAGGTATAAATCTCTCAGCAGGAGTTCAGGCTCTTCCCAACAAAAGGTAATGCGTATGTCCCCACTAAAGTAAAGTCTTACTAGGCTCATAACCACGTGAACTTTTGTTACCTCAACCGAGAAACCTGCTATCTCTCTAATAGTTGAATCTTGCTAGGAGCGCACCCGTGAGAACTATGGTTAACGCAACCTGGCATCGCTGCTCCCATATCTAAAGCTACACTGGGCTCAAAAACAAAGCCACTCTCCGCGCCATTACATACAGCAAATCTCCATGCCCGCGCATACTTGGAGTTTATGCTGCATGCCTAAGTTTATGCAGTACTTCTAAGCTTATGCAGCACGCCTAAGCTTAGGCCGTCACCAAACAGTTGATATTCGCTTGCCCCTAGCTTCAGCATGCATACCTTCAGCTTCAGCCTGCATCCCCCAGCATCAGCTTCCAACTTAGCACGCCGCTTGGCTCTATCTAGCGCTATCATAAATTAAGAAGATGTAGCCTAATGACACCTAAAGATGACGTAGTCTGAGGATAAATTAAGCGAGTCAGCCTGAGGCTGTCTGCTTAAAAAGCCTCAAGGCAGCGCTCATGCTATGACTATCCTCAATAGCAATAGCTATTGCTGTGAGCATGGCATAGCACAAGGCATTGCACTTGGCCAGGCCATGGTAAGGCACATAGCTAAATCCAAAGCAAGACACTGGAGCTAGAACAGAGCACGGCAATTGGCACAAATACCATCAGCATCCTAATAGCACTATAGCAATAATTGACGCTTAAACCTAGCTTCTCTCCCATAAATAGGCCCAAAAGCCCGCTATATCACTGCGTTTTGCAAAGCTGGGATACTAGCCAACATTAGTAAAAAATTCTCAGTAAGTATGAGCTCTAGCCCCGTTTTTTAGCAGCATAAGATCTGCTCTATATTGACCCATCGTGCTTCTTACTTGTCATACCATTATGGGGCATAATGCCTTTATCTAGAGCAAGCACTTGCTCTTTTTACTCTTAATTTCTGGCTCATTACCTCCCCATAAGAGCAGTCCTTCCTCATGTTATAATTGCTGATTAACTTGAGTTTAGGGATAGCTTATTGAGCCTCTCACTTATCCCCTTAACTCAGCTTAAGCACAGCGTGAGCTAGCATTAGCTATTAGCACAGCGTTAGCCAACCTTAGCCAGCATTAGCACAGTATTAGTCAGCCTTACCGCGATATTGCGGTGGGTGTGAGCACCAGTTGAAACAGGGCTACTGCGAGGTTGCAGCAGCATTTCTGTGAGGTTGCGGAGGTGTTAATGTAACGTGAGTACAGGATGATAGCAGCGTGATCGCAGCAGCTAGCAGCGTAATCGCGCAGCTACTGGTGTGCTCGCCGCAGCTAGCAGCGTAATCGCGCAGCTAGTGGTGTGCTCGCCGCAGCTAGCAGCGTGAGCGAGGCTCTAGAGCAACATGGTGGGGGCAGTGGGACGATGGTTTAAACCATGCCTACGGTCGACCTACGGTAGAGACAAAGAACGGGAACTTCCATGCCTTTTAATGCAAATTCTTCAAAGCGTGCACCTTATGGCACTCCGGGAGCGAGCCGCTCTCCCCATCACCACACCCCACGTAGTGCCTCTAGTCCTTGGGAGAAAAAGGACGGTTTTAAGGCAGGTGGTAAACCTGGCTTTAAGGCAGGTGCTAAGCCTGGCTCTCACCCTGGATTAAAATCGGGCGCTAGCTCGAGCGCCGTAGCGGGGGCTCACCGTAGCTCTTTCTCTAGCTCTTTCCGTAGTGATGGTGCTCGTTATGACTCCCGTCGTCAGGGCGGTCATCACGAGGACGCACGTTATGACGCGGGTCGCAATGGTGCTGAGCATAGCGCTGCAGGTCGCAGCAATATGGGACGCAGCAATATGGGACGCAGTCAAGGCTTTACTCAGAGTGGGGCAGGACGTAATGGTCGTAGCTCGGGTAATTACGCCTCTCATGCTCCAGCCTCACGTTTTAGCCGCCGCCAAGAGGGACAAAAAGATGAGAGCACAGGAGCACGCCAAGTACGTGCGGGCACGAGCAAGCGTAAAGAAATCGTGGCCAAGCGGGCTTCTAACAAGCCAGGCTTTACCGCTTTCCAATTACGTTTAGTAAAGAGCATCCTCCACTCGGTTTTAGTAGAAAAGAAGCCTTTAGATAAGGCTTATGCTCTCTGGTTTACCAAGGTCAAGATTCCTGCTGTTGAGCAAGGCTTTGTCATTCGCAATATCAATGCGATGTTCCGTCGCCTCTCTTTCTATGCCCATATTGC
>Cebus_capucinus_imitator_PRJNA485217_SSR093__coassemble_428_pt1 | contig 17516 bp, 12 predicted proteins | sample Cebus_capucinus_imitator_PRJNA485217_SSR093__metabat2_low_PE_002 | metagenome-assembled genome bin Cebus_capucinus_imitator_PRJNA485217_SSR093 | reverse complement strand
TACCTTTATGAATGAGTCGGGGCGCGCCGTTGGCCCCCTCTGCAATTTCTATAAAATTGCGCCCGAGCAAATCTTGGTCCTCCATGATGAGCTTGATTTACAACCAGGACAAATGAAATTAAAGTTTGGTGGTGGTTTAGCTGGTCACAATGGCTTAAAATCAATCACCGCGCATTTAGGTGGTAGCCACAACTACTATCGCCTGCGCATTGGCATTGGCAAAGGCCCGGATACCATTTCCTGGGTTTTAGGTCGCCCTGCTCCTGCCGAACGCGCCTTAATCGAGGAAGCACTGGACGCTGCTGTCCACGATATTGGTCTTATCTTTACTAAAGGCATGGCCAAGGCAACTAACGTCATTAATGGCTTTAAGCCCCAACAATTCGGAGTTTAAGAAATGGGTTTTAATTGTGGCATTGTCGGTTTGCCTAATGTGGGTAAGTCCACGCTGTTTAATGCCTTAACCAAAGCAGGTATTGCCGCCGAGAACTTCCCTTTCTGCACCATCGATCCTAATACGGGTATCGTGCCAGTGCCGGATCCTCGTTTAGACCAAATCGCCGCCATTGTTAAGCCACAGAAAATCGTGCCTACGTCAATGGAATTCGTCGATATCGCTGGCTTAGTTAAAGGAGCGGCTCAAGGTGAAGGCTTAGGTAATAAATTCCTCGCTAATATTCGCGAGACTGATGCTATTGCCCACGTAGTGCGCTGCTTTGATGATGAGAACGTGATCCACGTTAATGGCAAGATTTCCCCAGTTGATGATGCTGAGGTCATTAATACAGAGTTAGCCTTAGCCGACTTAGAGGTAGCCGATAAAGCTTTACAGCGCTTAGAGAAGCGTGCACGTACAGGTGGCGATAAAGAAGCCTTAGCCCAGGTGATAGCTTTAGAAAAAGTAAAGCCAGCCTTAGAACAAGGCAAGATGCTGCGCGCTGTGGACTTTACTAAAGAAGATCTGGTCGCAATGAAAGGCTTTAACTTCTTAACCTTAAAGCCAATGATGTATATCGCTAATGTCGCGGAAGATGGCTTTGAGAATAACCCTTACTTAGACCAATTACGTGAGTATGCTAAGAACGAGAACTCGATTGTCGTTCCAGTTTCCGCAGCCATTGAAGCCGATCTCGCCTCGATGGAAGAAGCCGATCGCGCTGAGTTTATGGAAAGCTTAGGCTTAACCGAGCCAGGCTTAAACCGCGTCATTCGTGCTGGCTACCAGCTCTTAGGTTTGCAGACTTTCTTTACCGCTGGTCCAAAAGAGGTACGTGCTTGGACAGTAAAGATTGGTGCTACGGCCCCACAAGCTGCAGGTAAGATTCACACTGACTTTGAAAAGGGCTTTATCCGCGCGCAGACTATCGCTTTTGCTGACTTTATCGCCTGCAAGGGTGAAAATGGCGCTAAGGAAGCCGGTAAGCTCCGTTCTGAGGGGAAGGACTATATCGTGCAAGACGGCGACCTCTTCGAGTTCCTCTTCAACGTCTAATCCCCACCACCTATTCCCTAATGCCAGGCATGCCACCCTCAGGTTAGGACATGCATTCTCTAATGCTCAGGCATGTCGCCCTAATACTCAAGTATTAGGGCATCATTGGCGTCATTCTCCACTCTTAACGCAATGCTTAGCATAGTGTAGAGCATAGATATTGGCGTAGCATCTTACATAAAGCTGAGCATAGCGCCTGGCACTGTGCTTTACATAGTACTTTACATAGTGTTTTGCATAGTACTTTACATAGTGTTTTGCATAGTGCTTTACCAAGAGCTTAGTCCTATTACCTCGCTTTTAGCGCTAGAGCGCTAGGGCGCCATACCTTGCGTTGGTGGGAGTTAGGACACCAGCTCTCGCATTAGCTAAAATTAAGACTCCTCCCTTATTCGCTACTCCTCTAAAACAGATAATCCTCGTACTAATTACTAATAATGAAGAGGTTGTGGTCAGGGGAGTTTTACAGCAAAAGCATATATCCTATTGCTCATGATAGGTGTATGATATTAACGCTGCTTTTTACCTGCATTGGCACGACTTCTCTGTGGCTTTGGTACTTTACTTGGATAGTCCTAGAAAAATAATCGGGCAAGGTCTTATTAGCTAGGCAGACTACACAACGCTTAGCTATTATTGCGTAAGAAGTGAGTTCACTTTTTAAAGATGCAAAGGTAGCTATAGCCTCCACTGAGCTTATTTCAGGGCTGGATAATGCAACCTCCAAAAACTCGTACCAATGTTGGTTTTACAATACGTGTATATGTAACCTTTTAAGGCCCCCTCACAGAAAAGTCATAGGAGCTTTTAGTTAATGCATCTGCTTCACCATATCTGGGAACATAGCTCCGCTTTTATTGCGCAAATGCCCAAAAGTAAGCGCAAAGAATATGGCCAGTTCTTTACCACCCCAACAGCTGCCATGTTCATGGCAGAACTACTCAATATCCCTGATCAGGAATCTATTAATATCCTCGATCCCGGAGCAGGATCTGGTATCTTAGCTACAGCTTTAATCGAGCATTTACAACAAGCAAAACAAGTTAAGCATATTAATCTTGTTTGCTATGAAAATGACCGTCATATCTTAGAGTTACTTAGCTCTAATCTCCAATGGTTACAACAAAATTGCTGTAAAGAATTGACATATCGCATTATTAGCGATAATTATATTATCAGCCAGAGAGCTGATTATAATAATTTGCTTGATGCTAATCCATTGCCTGATAAATTCGATTTAATTATAGCTAATCCACCTTATCTTAAGGTCGCCAAGGATGCTCCTGAAGCTCTAGCCATGCCTGATGTTTGTCATGGAAGTCCAAATCTCTACTTCCTCTTTGCTAGCATGAGCTTGTTTAACCTTAAGCAGGATGGCGAGATGGTCTATATCATCCCGCGCTCATGGACATCTGGGGCATATTTTAAGAAATTTCGGCAAAAACTATGTACTCATGGCGTCCTAGAGCATCTTCACCTCTTTACCAGCCGCGATAAGGTCTTTGCTCAAGATAGTATCTTACAAGAAACGATGGTGCTCAAAGTTAAGCATACCACTCATAAACCTAAAAGCATTTGTATCTCCACCAGCTATAGCAGTAATGACTTTACTAACACCAAGACCTTTGTTGCTCCTTATAACACTGTCGTTAATAGTAAAGATAGCTATATTTATCTGATCACCAATCAACAAGATGCAGATACTCTCTCTACATTAAACAAGCTATCTGAGACTTTGCCTAGTATTGGCTTACAAATGAAAACAGGCTTAACTGTTGATTTTAGGCACAAAGAGCTCTTACGTTATCATGACGAAGAAGACGCTATTCCTTTATTTTGTGCCCAACATTTACGTGATGGCAAGGTCGTATTTCCTGTAAGTAAATGCCTGGAATACCTCGTAACACCACAAACTAGTCTGTGCCAAAAGAACACTAATTACCTCTTTGTCAAGCGCTTTACCTCAAAGGAGGAAAAACGGCGGCTGCAGTGTAGTGTTTATCTGGCCAGTCAATATCCTAAATACCAACATATTAGTACTCACAATAAGATCAACTTTATCTGTAGCAAACAAGAGCTATCGGCTGCCATAATTTATGGCTTATATGTGCTCTTTAACTCTTCCTTATATGATTGCTACTATCGCATCTTAAATGGCTCAACCCAAGTAAATGCTACTGAAATTAATAGCATGCCTGTACCATCACTAAAACTCATTGAAGTTATGGGCAAGCAGATCATGCAGCTAAAAGACATGTCTGCTGATACTTGCGATCAAATTCTCCGCAGCTTCTTATGAGTAAAGTAGACAACGCCAAATATATTCTTGCGGCTTTGCAAGTTCCTGACAAGCAACAAAGCAATATTTGCTGCTACACCTTATTAGCATTAGCTAATATGCTTGAAGAATCCAGATGGAGCAGTGCTTCCAATAGGTGGATGCGCATTCACGACATCATCGTCTTTCTAGACTATCATTACAAGCAAAAATATGCGGAAAACAGTAGAGAAGTCATTCGTAAACAGGCGATGCACCATTTTAGAAATGCAGCATTCATTGAGGACAACGGACTAGCAACTAATAACCCTAACTATAGTTATCGTCTAACTAATGAAATGCTTAGGCTCGTGCAAAGTTATGGCTCTGCTAAATGGTCCAAACAGCTCGCTAGCTTTACACAAAAGCATCAATCATTAATAGCTCTATACGCATCTAAAAGATTCCAGGTAAAAATGCCAGTGCAGATTAATGGCACTAATTTTACCTTTTCACCAGGTAAACACAATCAATTGCAAAAAGCTATTATTGAAGAGTTTGCTCCACGCTTTGCGCATTATGCAGAATGCCTTTACATTGGGGATACAGTAGAGAAAGAGCTATTTAAGAATAACAGCAAACTGAAAAGCTTAGGTTTCTCTATTAATGTCCACGATAAGCTACCTGATGTCATTCTCTATTCTGCTAAAAATAGATGGCTATACTTTATTGAGGCTGTCACATCTGTTGGTCCGATTGATCCCAAAAGAGTGCAAGAAATTAAAGCAATGACAAGCAATGTCAATGTTGGCAAAATCTATATCACTGCATTCTTAGATTTTAAGACTTTCAAGAGGTTCGCAGATTGTTTAGCATGGGAAACAGAGGTATGGATCGCTGAAACCCCTGATCACATAATTCATTTCAATGGTAATAGGTTGCTATCACCATACGAAGAACATTAATAGATAAAGCCTTACCCTTTTATGGTAAGGCTTTTTATCTATCCTCCATATTGGCATGACTTTTCTGAGGTTTTGGTGCTTTCCTTAGCTAGCCCTAGAGAAATGGCTTAGTAAGGTCTTAGTAGTGGTTAAGACTACGCAACACTTAGCTATTATTTCGTAAGCATTGAGTTCAATTTTTAAAGATGTAAAGGTAGCTAAGGCCACCACTGAGCTTAGCTCATGGCTATATAACGCAACCACCACAAGCTCGTGCCAATGTGGGTATTATTATCGATGAATAACATCAACACTAGCAAAATACCAATAATCTTTAGGCAATAAAAAACGCGAGGGATGAGCTCGCGTTTTGTGAGCTCCTACTCCCATGGGCTACTAAACTATGGGAGAAGAGCCAAAAATGATGGATTTTAATTGATAGATTCAGATTGGTGTGGGCTTGTAAGCCTAGATTACAACCAGGCGCCCCTCAATAGCACCAGCTTGATCTAAGGCTTCGAGTACTGACATTAAGTCACCTGGAGCTAAGCCTACTTCATTAACCGCACGGACTAAATCGTCTAAGGTTGCACCTGGGTCAAACTTAAACATACGGCCTTGCTTCTCTTCTACATTAATGTTGGAGTTAGGGACAACCGCAGTTTGACCTTGGCTAAGTGGGTTAGGCTGGGAGACCGATGGGTCTTCATTAACCGTCACAGTAAGACCACCATGGGTCACCGCTACTGGCTTTAAACGGACATTGCTGCCAACAACAATAGTACCAGTACGGGAGTTCACCACAATGCGTGCTTCTTCCACACCCTCAGTAATATCTAAATTCTCTAAGGCTGAGAGAAATTCCACTCTCCGACTTGGGTCACGTGGGGCCGTGACACGAATCGAAACGGCATCTTGCGCGATAGCTGAGCCCTGACCATAAATGTTATTAATGGTCTCGGCTACATTCTTAGCCGTAGTGAAGTCAGCACGGTCTAAGTTAAAGGTAATGCTATCAGTCAAATTAAAGTCACTAGGAATTTCCCGCTCTACCGTAGCACCGTTAGTAATACGACCTACCGTTGGGGTATTCACTGTCACCCGCGAACCATCAGCACCAGCTACACCTAAACCACCTACCACTAAAGAGCCTTGGGCTACCGCATAAATATTGCCATCAATACCCTTTAACATGGTTTGCAGCAAGGAGCCACCACGTAACGAGTCAGCTTCACCAATAGCCGAAACGGTCACATCAATGGTCTGACCTGGTTTAGCAAATGGTGGTAACTCGGCATGCACCACTACAGGAGCAACATCCGAAATCTTAATCGTGCCACTATCGGTAAGCTTGATACCAAAGTTGCTTAACATTGAGCGGAAAGATTGCTCAGTAAAGCGAGAGTTACTCTCACCCGTACCAGCCAGACCCGCGACTAAACCATAACCTACTAATTGGTTAGAGCGCACTCCCTGCACGGTGGCCAGATCTTTTAAACGGGCCGACTGGGCTTGATTGATGCCAAACAAAATTAAAGCGACACCAGCCAAGGTAAAGAGAAATTTTGTAAAACGCATATTCTATCCTTGCCACAGCCACCAGTTGCTGCATAAGCTCCCGCACCTAACTTAGGCTAAGAGCCGGGATTAACTCAAAAACCCCAAAGCATTAAGCTTGGTCTTGCCCTCGCAAAACACTAAGCTAGCGCGGCATTAGCTAAGTAAGCTTTAAGCTAATGCATAACTAAGCTAGCGCAAAACTACGCTAAATCAGCAGCTTAGAAGAAGATATTAAAAGCGCTATTGAAGAAGCGGCTTAACCAACCACGCTCTTGGGTCGAAGCAAAGTCACCCGTGCCACCGTATTGAATGCGGGCATTAGCAATACGTTGCGAGGACACCGTGTTATCAGAGCCTACGTCATCCGAGCGGACAATACCGGTCACGCGGATAAACTCGTTACCATTATTAAGCATTAACCACTTCTCACCGCGTACCATCAGGTTGCCATTAGGCAGCACCTTAACGACACTGACGGAGATATTACCGGTTAAGCTATTTGATTGGCTAGCATCAGCAGAACCAGAGAAGTCTGAAGAACTAGAGAGACCTACAGAGGTGTCATAACCAGCAGCAGTAACAGGACGACCACCTACCGATAAAGCACCTAAGGCTAAGTTGCTGTCTTTACCTAAGTTAGTACCTGCATTCTTTGAGGCTGAGGTACGTTCCTCTAATTGCACCGAAATAAGGTCGCCTACTTTGTGCGCCCGAGTATCGGTATATAAACCATTATTCGAGGAATATGGGTTAAAGAGACTGCCGGATGGAACTGCTGTAGAGTAATCTTCTTCGGGTAAAGCAGGAGCGAAATCAGGATCATCTGGCTGTGGCCCCATGGAATCAAGGGCACAACCGGTCATCATGAAAGGCATCAGTAATGCTAATACGCAAACTTTAGTATTCGTCATGGCATTTACCACAAAGTCTTTATATACCCAGCACATTCCCACATTATCTCATAAAGCTTCTTTATGACTAAGTAGACTTAAGAGGCAGATGCGCTTATAAGGCTTATCAGACTGAGAAGGCGCTAAGCTCAAGCATAAGTTCTAAACTCTATGCTCTAAGCTCAATCTCTTAGCACATGCCCTATGCTCTAAGAGCATCATAGCGTTCTTAAGTTTACTGAAGCATGGGAGAAATATGGGATAAAGAGCAGGGATGTTACTACGTGGATTAGCAAAGCTTGTCCCATCTCACCTTAACAGGTGAGCATCAAACCAAACTCTAGTCACCAAAAGTCGTGAGAAAGAGCAGCTCTACTTAGAGTAACTTAGCGTGGCCTACGCTTAGCATTACTTAGCGTGATATACGCTTAGCCTCATGTAGCTGAGCCTGACTTAGCTTAGCTTAACTACACTTAGCACATAAGTAGAGTGGTTGAGGGGGATAAAGACACGCTGGCGGAACACCGCTGCCGCTCTCTTGCTTACTCAATCAAGCTTGAACTAGTGCAAGCGCTCTTAATATCACTCTTATAAGAGCTCGAGCAGAGCTTATACAGAGCTTATAGCAAAGCTTATAACAGAGGCAAAGTACCAGTTCAAGTACAAGTTAAGCGCTTAGACGGACTGAATTAAAGAGCCCATCATGGAGTCAACGGTAGTTAATACCTTAGAGTTCATCTCATAGACACGTTGGGCCTGAATGAGGTTAACTAACTCTTCGGTCACTTTAACGTTGGAGGTCTCTAATTGACCTTGGCGGATAGAACCAATACCGTTTTCGCTCGCGGTACCTTGAATTGGATTACCGGAAGCAGCGGTCTCTAAGAAGAGGTTGTTGCCGATTGGCTCTAAGCCAGCTGGATTGATAAAGTTGGTAACAGTAATCTGGCCTAAATCCTGAGCCTGAGCTTGGCCGGCTACCTGTACCGAGACTTGACCGTCGATCGATACGGAAATACTGGTAGCATCATCAGGAATAGTAATCTGTGGTAACAGAGGGTAGCCCTCGGCGTTCACTAAGTTGCCTTGGTCGTCCTTGGTGAACTGACCATTACGGGTGTAAGCAGTGGTGCCATCAGGGAGCTGAATTTCGAAGAAACCGTCGCCATTGATCATTAAATCAAGCGAGTTATCAGTAGTCTCAACGTCACCTTGGGTGAAATTCTTTTGGGTAGCCACTACACGCGAACCAGCACCGACCATTAAGCCCTCTGGCAGGAATGCATCAGCGGAGGAACGACCGCCAGGTTGATTAACCTTTTGGTAGAGCAGGTCTTCAAAGATAGCACGGCTCTTCTTGAAGCCCACGGTGGAGGCGTTAGCTAAGTTATTCGAGGTAACGGAGATATTAGTCTGCTGGCTATCGAGGCCGGTTTTGCAGATCCAAAGTGCGGGAATCATATGTAGTAGCCCCTTTACTCAAAGGCAATTAAACGGTTTTGCGCGTCATCAATTTCGCCAGCCGCCTGCATCATCTTGACCTGAGTATCATACTGACGCTGGATTCTAATCAGGCTAGTTAACTCCTCAACCGGGTTAACGTTGGAGGCTTCGAGCATACCGCTTTGCACAGTCACAGTCTGATCCTGATTTAAAGTACCACCATTGCGTGGGCGAAAGAGTCCATCATACCCTTTCTCAATCTGCGACAGCTGGGGATTTACCAGCTTAATGCGCTGATAGGTATCAACCACGTTAGCATCAGCACCTAATGGCTTACCCGTAATGTAGCCATCTTTGTTGATGTTGATTTCAGCTAAAGGTGTAGGTAAGACGATTTGATTACCATTCTCGTCTAACACATCTAAGCCATTGGAAGTATGGAGCACCCCGTCTGGGCCAATGGACAAATTACCATAGCGGGTATAAGCCTCATTGCCTTGAGCATCACTTACCGCAAGAAATCCATCACCTTGCAAAGCGATATCCAGCGTACGACCAGTAGTCTGCATGGCACCACCTTGGAAGTTGTAGCCAGGCTGCTCAGTCATAGCAAAAGCACGGGTTGGATAAGCGTCGCCAAACACACTCATAGCGCGAGTGTTCTCATACTGGGCCTTAAAGCCAGTAGTATTAGCATTAGCTAAATTATTGGAGCGCACGGACAGGGAGTGGAAATTTTCCTTAGCTCCCGCCATTGCTACCCATAGCAAGTTATCCATCGCATTCTCCCAACAACGAAACGATAAATCGGATCTTTACCTCACCTCTTCAGCAATTTTTATACCACGCCACACAAAGCCTAAATATAAGCCAAGAGCAGGTGCTTTTTCGCTCTACTTTTCGCCTAACAAGAACTCCTTAAACAAGGCGATCAGTCAATTTTTTGAGTACGCAGAGCCCTACGAGAATTACGCCCACTAAGCGCCCACACAGCCACGAGAATAGGAGTCCGTACAGTCACAAAATAGAAGCAGGCACAGCTAAGAAAAGAGAAGCCCGTACAGCCAAGCAAATAGAGAGCAAATAGATAGAGGAAGGATTAGAAACAAATAAGGCTGCCTAAAGGCAGCCTCATGGTTAAACACCACTAACTACAGGTGCTGCTTAAAGAAGAGCATACGAAGACAAGGGCTTCGTATCGTCATAGCCTGAGATTTACAAAGCTTACGCACCGCTGTGTTATCGCGTAACTTGCTTACGCCAAGTTACAGAGTAACTTTCTTCGCCTCTTCAAAGCTAATCTCACCTAAGCCTAATAAGGTGAGCTTAGTATCTCTCATATTCTTACCTAAGGTTACAGAGGTAACTAAACCTAAGCCCTTAGTAGAGATAGAGGTCTTAGTAGTCTCACCCACCTTAGTGCCGGTGACTTCCACCACATAACGACCAGCGGTGCAGTACTTATAATCAGGCTTCTTATTGGTGTCATCCTTAGCAGTGGTGTCATTACCTGTAGAATCGCTACCCTCGGTACCGGTAGAGCCATTGGTGGTACCAGCATCAGGGTCAGTAGCAGTGCTGCCATCTCCGGCATCATTATGAGCTAAGCCCTGGGTAGATTCAGCCGCAACCTTAGCATTATCCGAAGCATTAGGATAATCTTTTTCTAAGCCATTAGGAGAATAGACACCATTCCAGGCAAATTGGATTTCACCTGTCACTGAAGCCAAGTTATCCTTATAAACGATTTCGCCCGAAACCGCATCTTTTACCGTGACTTCCACATTTTGGTAGGTGTTATCACCAGCATTAATTGCCCAACCTACATTGTTATTACCAGTGTAGTAACCCTTGTTACTATTAGTGTATACATAGCCACCAATCAGGGAAGTAGCATTTAAGGCTGAAGAGGAGGTGACAGTATCGATCACCGACTGCATGTTGCTATTAATGCTGTTGAGGTTTTCCACCATCGACAGCTGCGACATCTGTGATACTAACTCAGTATTGTCGGTTGGATTGGTTGGGTCTTGTGCTTGCAGCTGGGTAGTTAACAGCTTTAAAAAGTCTTCCTGGGTTAGGGTTTGCTTTTTAGCTTCACTAGCGGCCGCGGCCACTGAAGAAGAAGTATTAATACCCAGGCTCTCATAGATAGAAGAGCCCGTTTTGGTCGAGTGCGTACTGCTATAAGAGCTAGCGAGATCGCCGATACTACTGGCCATAACATTCCTCACTAAGAAAGCCTGGCTTGGCCTACCCCAGAAACTACCTTAGTTATTGTTATCTCTAGCCTAGAGCGAGGAGATAACCCTAACTTTTCTGAGCTCGTAGCTCAAGCATTATGGCTTGATAAAGCCTCATAAAAAAGAGGCTGTCCCTATTGCTCATGCGTTCTTAAGATGGCGTAGAGCAATAACATATAACAAAAATTGGCCTTAACCTAGGCGCAATGCTGCTCTCTAAGCATTCATATAATATGCCAATTTGCTCAACCTTAGCCTAACGCTGTTACCTAACGCAGTAACCTAACACCACCTCAGCTCACTCCAGCGCAGCTACTATGGCTGATATTCTCCGCTCTTGCTTTGCTTCTATCCTACAAAGATAAAGCCCCCCCGCCTCATAGCTAGGCTCTATCCTTATAGCTAGGCTCTAGCCTTATAGCTAGGCCCTCGGCCCTGCATTGCATTGTCAGGCAGGACTTGCTTATAGCAAAGCATTTCCCTCACTACTATTGTTTGCTTAACATACATAGCAACTTTACCAAGCAGCCTACTCTATTTCTCTCAGATACACTCCGTTACCTCTGCTTAAAGGTGATAAAAAGGTCATTGTTACAGCAATAATCTTGGGAGTATTACCTAAAACTACTCTATCTTGTCACCCTATAATTATCGCACTATGATGTAACTTAAGAGCTCTACTGCGGCATAGCGCAAGCTAACAACCAGGCACCTGCTCATGTTGTTAGCAGATACCAAAACACATGCTAGGCCAGGGTTGCTAGAGCAATGCCACTTATTTGCTCGCTCATGCTACTTATAAGTAGCTGAACTCAGGCAGAGGCTCAGGCTGAAACTCGAGCTTAGGCAGAGATTCAAGCAGAGACTCAATTTGCGCGTTGGGGCCATAGCTGCCGTTTGGGCAAGATAAGCCTAGAGTAGAGTTATAGGATTTGATCTTTTAACAAGGAGTAATCATGGCTGACTTTCTCCAAGAACAAGATGTGATGAAGTCTTACCGTATCCTCAATATTGGTGCTACCACCTTAGTTGGTGCTAGCTTCGAGGGTAAGTTAGATTACATGGCTGCTGCTTGGGCCGGTGTGTGTGACTATGATAAAGGCTATGCTGTAGTTGATCACAGCCACTACACTCGTCCTTTAATTGAAAAATCAGGCCGCTTCGTTCTGGCTTATCCAAGTGCAGGCATTGCTAAGCAAGTCATGGAGTTAGGCTCCATCTCGGGCAATGATGATCCTGAGAAATTAGCCAACAGCGGGGCTGAGTTAATTGAAATTCCTGGCATCTCTATTCCTGTAGTTAAAGGCTGCGTGGCTTATCTTGAGTATGAGGTAATCCCTGAGCCTCACATGCAGCAAGCCTACGACATGATCTTTGGTCGCTGCATCAAGGTAGTAACCGACAGCCGTGTCTATAAGAACAATCACTGGATCTTTGATCAGGCTGATGACAGCCTGCGTACTCTGCACTATGTAGCAGGTGGTCACTTCTTTAAGATCGGCAACGAGCTCTATCTTCCAGAGTACGGTGACGATTAAGCAAACGCCGCTATTGGTACTAGCTCTCATGAGGTTATCCACTTAAGTGGAGCTATCGCAGCAAAGCACTGGTGCCAATAGCTTATCGCAAGCGCAAAGCCTAGCTACGCAGGCGCAGTACACTAAGCCCTACTCTCTATCTTAAGTACTCATAGCTATGGCAATAGTATAGCTACGAGCAACAAAGTGAGGACGGGGCTTACGAGCATCACCGCTCTTTGCTGCAACACCTTGCCCTCTGCATCATCTCTCCTGCGACATCACCTCTCTCTCATCAGCCTATACCTTTATCACCATATCCCTCATTACAAGCCCCATATCACACACGCTTAAGCTTTGTCTCCTCCACTTAACCGCTTGACCTGCTGAGCCTTGTTCTGCGTCCCCAACATCTTACCAAGTAAATTTACAATGCTTGAGCAGGGTAATGATTACGGCTTGCCGTTAGGTAAAACATGCTGGGTATGCTCATTCCGAGAGTAAATGTTGCCAATCTGCTTGCTCAAGCCAGGAGATAGAGCATCAAGCATACGTTAGAAGCTGTAAACAATAGATGCTGTGCTAATTAGAGGGCTGCTAATATTATAGGCAAAGGAGGTTAACATGCTCCAAATGTTAGAGGTCAGCGGGGATGCTGTTATATACCAAAAGAGCAGGCCGAGAGAGGAATATCAGAGGGGAGATAGAGGTGGTTAGCGCTATGAAGCTGGATCATGGCACGTAGCAAGAGCCATAAAAAATCGTTATCCTAGCTATGGTCTGGGGAGGTTAGCCTTGCCTTAGCCAAGATAACGATTTTGGGATTAACTAAGAGGTAAAAATAAATTCTGGGCAAGCCATAACTAAGCTTAATGCAGCGAGCACGGTGTTTCTACCGCTTAAGAGCAAGTAGCAAAGTGTTTTCACCGATTAAGCGCAACAAGCAAGGTGTTTACACCGCCTTGTAGCCACGATAAGAGCCTAGTACAGCTTAGAGGCAAGTTAGCTCTGTTACTAGTTAACTTACCGGAAATTAGGAAATTACGATTGACCTAAGCGTAAGGTCTGCAGCAGCATCTTCTTAGCCGAATCTGCTACCTGCACTGCGGTCTGATAAGAACGCTGCGCACTCATCATATCGGCCATTTCCTCAACTGGGTTGATATTAGGACGATAGATATAGCCATTAGCATCAGCTAAAGGATGGTTTGGGTTGTACTCGACAATAACTGGAGCATCAGATTCGACCACACCTTTAAGGGCAACACCCACACCAAACATCTCACCGGTGACAGGATCACGTGGCTCACCGCTTTCAGCGTTACGAGCCAAAGCTTCTTCCCAAGCAGCGGAGAATAAAGGACGACGTGCCTTATAGGTGTCATCAACAGAAGAACTCACCGACTCAGCATTAGCTAAGTTAGAAGCAGTGGCATTTAAACGCACTGACTGCGAGTTCATGGCGGTACCAGCAATATCTAAAACGCGGAAAACGCTCATTTTGACCCAAAACCTCAGAACTTAAAACGATATGCTCTAATCTTAACGAGCTTTAACGCACTCAAGCACTTAGCTTGCAGCTACAGTTAGCTATTGCACTAGCTCGTGCACTAGTTTTTGTAAGCTGAGCTCAACAAGCTTAGTGATTATTGACCGCCTTTTAAGGCAGAACGGAGCTTGGAGATGCGACCATTTAAGAAATTCAAGGTCGCTTGGTACTCGATGTTGTTGCTCATGTAGTTCATACGCTCGGTGCTTATTTCCACCGTGTTGCCATTACCAGTATCTGGTTGGAATGGGTTACGGTACTTAAGCAGGAGCTCAGGCTCTTTGAGCGCTTTGAGATCGGAAATATCCATATGGCCTGACGAAGACTTAGCCATAGGTGGATCGTTGTTGATAGTTTGCAGTCTGGCTGCATCTACCAGCGCTTTGTTGAAATCAAGGTCACGAGCTTTGAAGCCTGGAGTGTCCGCATTAGCAAGATTGCCAGCGATGATTTCCGCGCGCGCATTACGCACTTTCATCGTATGCTGGTGAATGCCAAATACTTGGTCAAAACTTACCGACATAACAAAATACCTCTTAGCCTGTGTTTATGTCCTTATGTAGGTTCAAGCAGTTTGAGCGCTTGTCGCGCATTGCACGATTTGTGTGCTTATCGCACTTATCGCTTAGCTGTAAGTGTCAAAGATCAAACACAGGAGCATCTTTGCCTAAAGTATTTATCAAAACTCATGCCATACCAAATAAATATCTTATTTAAGCCAAAAAACCAGCCATATAAACTTACTTAGGTTAAGCCAAGCCTCCGCTTTAGTTTGTCGCTACAGCCAAACTCTCTCAAGAGCCTCTCTTAGCGTCGCTACCCTCACTCTGCTCTTATATGGTTGCTCTTTCCTCAGACGAGACAACCCCATCCTCTACGCAGCTACGCACCTACTTACCTAAGCCATAGTCACTTAAACCACCTCATAGCCTAGTCAAGCTTTAAGCATTGAGCCTTGAGCTTTAAGCCTTAAGAATAAATAGCTTGCGCGGGAAAGCACATATAAACCTATATATACCGACATTGGCACTTCTTATCTGAGGTTTTGGTGCTTTCCTGAGCTAGCTCTAGAGAAATGGCTTAGTAAGGTCTTAGCAGTGGCAAGACTACACAATACTTAGCTATTATTTCGTAAAAATTTAGTTCACTTATTAAAGACGCAAAGGTAGCTAATGCCACCACTGGCTTATCTCATTGCTATATGACGCAACCTTCACAAACTCGTGCCAATGTGGGATATAAACTTAAGTAGCCACTAATCACCGCTGACTTGATAAACAGATAAGAGGTAGCCGCACCACCAGCAAAGAACAAGCAATAAGACACAAGAAAAAAGTAGGCATCCCTACGCTGAAAGATGGATAAGCCGAAAGAGCTCTACCCGGAAAGAGTGCTCCCCAGAAAGAGCGATACGCAGGAGACAGGAAACAGTCGGATGTAAGAAGAGAAATGCTACGCGCTGGAGCAAGACGCTGAGCTTTGGAGAAAAATGCTGAGCTTTGGAGAAAAACGCTAAGCACTATAGAGAAATGCTGACGGGAGCAAAATACGAGATTTTTATAAGATAAGTAAGCGCAAGCTAGCCTTTGCTAAATATGCGCACTCCTTGTTAAAGGAGCTATAGCTTTGCTAAAGGAGCTCTAACTTTTTGTTTGGCAGCAACAATAAGGGCTATCCCCTCAAGAAAAAGGATAGCCATCAATAGTCCCCCTTAAGCTTGGCAAAGCTAGTAAGCTTGCGCGCTTTTCGTTAGCTTTGCGTTGCTGAAGCGGGGCCTTGGCTATACTGATGGTTTAGCTCTTTAGACGATAGGCTAAGCCTGGGTTGCAGCGCACCATCTCATAGCAATCAGTTAGGCCCTGGATCGACTCTGAGGAACCTAAAATGAGATAGCCACCAGGGTTTAAGACCTGCGCAAACTTATTTAAGATCTGGCTCTTTACATCGTTAGAGAAGTAAATAAGCACATTACGGCAGAAGATCACGTCAAATCGGCCTAAGAGGCTATAGGAGCCCAAGAGGTTCATTTGCTTGAAGTTCACCATCTGTTTGATCTTGTCATCCACGCGCATCACGTTAGGATCTTGAGTTGGCTTAAAGAACTTAGCTTTACGCTCTGCACTTAAGCCACGAGCTAAAGCGTGGTTATCGTAGTGGGCAAAACGGCAGCGATCTAACATCTCAGGAGAGATATCAGTGCCAATGATCTGACATTGTGAAGGATCAACATGAACCATGTTAGAGACTTGCTCTTGCACGATCATGGCAATGGAGTAAGGCTCTTGACCCGAGGAGCAAGCAGCCGACCAAATACGGACTGGGCTCTTACCGGCACGGGCTAACTCTGGCAGAATCATGTTCTTTAAAGCCAGATATGGATAAGTATCACGGAACCACAGGGTCTCATTAGTGGTCATAGCATCAATAACCGCCGAGCTAATATCTTTATAGAGATTAGGCTGCATCGCACGGTTAATGAGCTCATCAATACTAGGTACTTTAAAACGTAACAGCAGCGAAGAGAGACGGCTATTAACGAGGTAGTGTTTACTGTCACCTAACACAATGCCACTTTGCTCTTCAATATACTTAGCAAAGCGCTTGTATTGAGCATCGCTCACGGTGCGTGATTGTACCGCCAAATTATCTTGCGAGCTTGGCTTAATATTAGGATTACGAGCAGCTACCGAGTCATAGCCTGCTTGCTGCGAAGCAATAGCTAAACTCGTAATACCTGGATAAGAGCTCGGGGTAAATTGTGCCTGATTTCCCTGTTGGGTCTTATTCAATACAGCACGGATCGCTTGACCGGACTGTTGTAAGCTCGCTGAGGTAAAAGACGAACTACCACTATTAGTATCTTTATCAAATAAAGAGGTTCTACTAGAGTTATTGAAAAGGCTAGAGGATGAACCGCCATAGCGGTTTTGAGGATTGTCAGTCATAGATTTGCCTCAGAAAACCTTCGCCTTCTGGCGAGTGAGGAATGCGACACCAGGCAAAAGCCAGGCTTACCCATGTCCATCGTTATAACAAGCAGTTGGCAGTACTTCCAACTAACGGAGAGATAACGCTTAAACGCGTCAAAATTTGGTAAAAAGAGTCAGACCACTAAGCTTCAAGCCATGATAAATAAGCCATGTTTGCTTATAAGAGGTGGGCTTTAGCTTGCCTAATAGGCTTGACTAATATTCTTATATCTTGCTCTAGCACCACGATAACAAAGCTAGAGTCATCTTAGTTTAAGAGCAAGTAAGCTTGCTAGCTTACTAACACTCACATTTATCTCATCTCTTATATACACGTCACAAAGCTTCAGCAAGACAGATCTTTAACTATCCTGACTTCTAGACTTCTTCTGTCTTAGCAAAGAGACGCAGTATTACGCAAAAACTATGGTGCTAAATGATATTAATAAGGAGAGCTTATGCATATTCTTGCTTAAACTGCCCTGAAGCTAGATCTTACTTTAGCAAAGGAGCAGCGACACTATATACAGCGCTATTACAGCGCTCTTGCAGCTGCGCTATTACAGCGCTCTTGCAGCTGCGCTATTACAGCGCTCCTGCAGCTGCGCTATTACAGCGCTCTTGCAGCTGCGCTATTACAGCGCTCCTGCAG
>Cebus_capucinus_imitator_PRJNA485217_SSR093__coassemble_427_pt1 | contig 17516 bp, 10 predicted proteins | sample Cebus_capucinus_imitator_PRJNA485217_SSR093__metabat2_low_PE_002 | metagenome-assembled genome bin Cebus_capucinus_imitator_PRJNA485217_SSR093 | reverse complement strand
AGTTCGACTATTACATAGCCTCACCTGCGTCCAGACTAGCACATAGCTTCACCTGAGTTCGACTATTACATAGCCTCACCTGCGTCCAGACTAGCACATAGCTTCACCTGTGCCTAGAGTAGTCCCCAGACCACCCGAGCTCAGAGCTAATCAATCATGACACTTAGTCTAGATAAAGCTAGATAGAACTAAATTTGGCTACTTTTGGCTAAATTTAGCTAAATCAAATCATGCAAAATTCTAAACACGATTGAGCCCCCAGAAATAAGACTCACTTCACCCCAAAGGCAACAAAGAACACTCAGCTTATACTGGTGCCCGTGAGGCATATTTTAGCCTGCCAACTTGGACTTGTCTTGTTTTTTACTAGAACTTCATTCAGAGCAAATGCTCCAAGAGATAGAGCTAACCGCGCTGAGAGCTTGGCAACTAGCCTCTCTAAGGACTTACATGTTAGCCCTCGAGAGCCGTTTCTTATAAAGAGCAAAGAGCTCTACCCAGGCAAATCCCAGGGAAACTCAGCATGATGGCTAAGCAGACAAGTCAATCTAAGATACTAAGCAAACAGGTCAAGCCAAGAGGTTAAGCAGACAAACCAAGATGCTAAGCCGAAGATGCGGCACCTCATGAGAATGATACTATTTGCTCTAGCGCCACACTAAGCTAGACTGGAGCGAGATCCGCGCGAAAAGCTTGAATCCAAGCACGGAGCAAGGCTAAAGGCGCCCGCGCTGGAATCAGCGGAGCTCTTTCTTCGATATAACGCAGCTGGGTTTGCGCGGCAAAGAGATGATCTGCTTGTAAACGGGCCAAAGCAGAGCCCTGACTATGCTTAATGAGCGGTAATTCTTGCTCTGACACATAAGCCTTATACTTCAAGATTTCTAAGATAAGTTCACTTAAGAGCTTAGCTTGTAAAGGCTTACTAAGGGCACGTAAGGCTCTAATCACCTCTCCGGAACCATCATGATAAAGAGGACGTGCAGCCCCACCATTATTACCATAGCCACCGCGGCCTCCACGGTTAAAACGGGCATTAGAGCCACCGTTGCCCCCAGCATTACCAGTGCGACCATAATTAGCATTACCACTGCGGCCATTACCTCCGGCTTGATAAGCGCCATTAGAGACTCCATTAGGGGCACTCTTAGTATTACCTGGCGGCGTACTACCAGCTGCATGAGGGTCAATGCTCTTAATGAGCGCGCGTACTACGGCTAAAGCAGTAATATCGGTACCCTGTAACAGCATTGTCATAGCTGCTAGAGGGGCATAGGAATTTAAGGCTAGCGCTATTTCCGCCCGCTCTTGCGTAATCGGCGTAGCTAAACCCGGGCAATCAATTTCCTCAGCGCTCTCAGCATAGTAATCTTCATAGAGGCGCTTAATCACTGGCGGATGCTGCTCCTTAGGATCGAGCAAATAGGCTAAGGACTCTGCTAAAGGCACATCTTTAAGCACGACTTTGCTAGCGCGCGAGAGAATAGTAGGTAAGAGCGCCTCTAAGCTCTGGGTGAGCATAATAATGAGGGAATGCGGCGCCGGTTCTTCAAAGGTCTTTAAGATAGCATTGGCCGCCCCCTCGGTCATAGTCTCAGCGCCTTCGATAATGACCACCTTACCCCGTCCACCACCTACTGCCGACTCGTTTAAAAAAGTAGTAATCTTACGCATGGTATCGATACGTAAAACCCGGCGCGTCTTAGGTTCGGGGCCCCGGATAATGAGGCCAGAGCAGTCATAGCTAAAATCTTGCTCAGAATCCGCTTCGTCGGCCGTTGAGGTATAGGCTACCTTAAGGTCAGGATTAGTGAGACGAGCAAAAGCCTGGCAGGAAGTACAATGCCCACAAGGACCTATAGGCGTAGGATGATGGCATAAGTAATAGGTAGCCATGGCTAAAGCTAACTCTTTACCCCCTAAGCCCTCATGGCCGGCAATAATAAGAGAGTTTCCCAGGCGCTGTTGCTGGAGCGCACTAGTAAATTGCTGATAGTAAGGGCTTAACCATGCATGCATGACCATATTCTCCGTACTGCTCCTCAACACCCAAAAGAAAACAAAGGCTACGCCCGCCCCTGCTGATCCTACTTAGCTAAGCTCTAAAGGCAAACGTGTCGCCAGGATCTGCAAGACTTCCGCACGTACTTTATCTAGCTCTTTGCTGCTATCTATACGCACTACTTCCTGGGGATGCTTTTCTGCATAGCTTAAAAATCCCTGGCGAATCTTTTCAAAGAACTCCACCGACTCTTGCTCAAAGCGGTCTTTTTTTCCCCGCGCGATAACTCGCTCCATTCCTTGCTCTACAGGGAGGTCAAAAAGTAAAGTAAGGTCAGGCGCAAAGTCACCCAGAGCCAGCTTACGTAAGCGTTCTAAGAGCTCTAAATCAAAACCTCGTCCCGCTCCTTGATAAGCAATAGTCGATAAATCAAAGCGGTCGCAGATAACCATGGTACCAGCTTGTAAAAGTGGCTTAATCTTATGCTCGATATGCTGCACTCGTGCGGCATACATAAGTAAGAGCTCACTCATAGCTGTGATGTTTTCCTCAGAATTAGGGGTTAACAGGATAGACCTAATTTGCTCAGCAATGGGAGTACCACCAGGCTCACGGGTGCAAACTACGGGTATACCTTGCTTACGATAATAGCGCTCGATTTCCGCCATCATCGTACTCTTGCCCGCGCCCTCAACGCCTTCTAAAGTAATAAAGAAACCGCGCTGCTGGCACATTGCCACTTGGTCACAGCCATGTGCACTATTTTGTTGAGAGTAAGGAGCATAAGGCTGCGCCGCACCCTGAGGCATCAGTCTATCTTGATGTTCGTTACTTGTTGTCGCCATGGCTCACCAACTGTTTACCGCTCTCTTCACTTCAACCGATCTCTCGATAGAGACTTCTATCGCTCGGTCGAACTGTTATCACCAACTGTTATCATCTACGGTTAACCCCAATGGCTCCCACCAATGGTTCCTTACCAATGGCTCCCACCAACGGTTAACCTGAAGTGTTAACTCCACCGCTTCACCGAAGCACTTCTATTAAGTACTTCTATTAAGCGCTTTTCTTAAGAAAAAGTGCTTATCTCAAGAAACTTCTCTCTAAAGAAAAAGTTACCCCTACTTGCGTCTGTCTCTTGCTCTTGCGCCAAGGAAGATGAGCTTGAATACCAGGTACTACCTCATAATACCTGCTCTCTACTCCCTATCTGCCAGCTACTAACAAGCATCTGTTAACTACTAGCTACTAACAACCACTTATTAACTACTAGCTAGTAACGTAGCCACTATCGACTAGCTCAGGAACTATCTACTCCCAGCTAGTTCATAGCTTATCTCCGAGCTATAAGCTCGTAGCTTCGTTACTATATCTAAGCGTAGCGCTAATCTAGCACTAGTATGACGCTAACGTCATCATAGCGTAGCACTAACCTCGTACTAGCGTGGCGCTAACCTCGCGCTAGCATAGCACCGACTTCTCTTAAGCTAGAGCCGCACCTAAGTATATAAAAGCCAGCAAACATAGAGAGATTGCTAGCATAGATAGAGAGCTAGTTAAGACATCGTAGCGAGCTACTACTGCACCCTAAACTAATCCAAGATGAAGATCTGCTATGCAAGAGCAATATCACCCTATATACAGGGGGAAGCATATGTTAGTAAGCTCTAAGATAGCGCCATTAAGTAACGTGACCGCAAAATAAAATTGCTTAGAATATCACAAAAAAGCTACTCATGCCGTAGCTATTACCCATATATTATGGTTATATCCCGCTAAAACGCCATCTGTGCCCAAGCAGGCAAGCAAGTTTGCTACCACACAGACTACAAAACAGGAGACAAAGCAGAGCTATATTAATGGCAATAACGATGCCTCATAGAGGCAATGCCGCGAACACATAGATGCAATACCGCGTCAGAACCAAAGCATCATCAATGCAGCATAAGAGGTAATGTAGAGGCAGTACCACGGAAAAACTGATACCACCAGGCAAATGAGGCACCTCCAGTAATCGCACAAACAAGACGGCACTGCCACAAATTAAGAGAGCTAACCTGAGGCTGTCTTTATAAAGAACCTCCATCCAGTGCCACTTAAGGGGAAACCTACTATTAAGAAAAACCTATTATCAGGAATATCTACTCCTAGAGATGTCTACTACGAGGTATACCTCCTGCCTGGAAAGCCTATTATCAGTAATGCCTACTTCTAAAGTGGCTTTGGCAATCAGATTTGCAAAATTTAATCTCGGATGCGCTTAAATATCGATTTTTCCTATAGACAAGCCGTAGTCATTACCACAGCAAGTTCTACAACTGATATATAAGCTTATGCCTGCGGCTAGCCTGACTTAGCTCTTTACAAAGTACAGCTCATTTGGCCGAGAGCAGAGATAATGCGTACAGATTAAATGATGTTAGCGCTGAGACAACGCTGATTTTTCACAATGCTAGGCAACGACGCTAGACCACAACACTAAGCAATGCTAAATGGAAACGATGTAAGTACATGATAATAGACGTAGCTACGAGAAGGGAAAAGGAAAGCAGGTGAGGACAATTTAGCAGGACTATCTTAGCTAGGACAGCTTAGCATGACTATTTATGGAGTTGCTTAACGAGAAAGCGAGGAAAGTTACTTAGTAGGACTGATGGAATGGGCGGCTTTACAGAAGTGCTGAGCCAAACGGCTTGAGTAAACTGCTTGGCTGTAGCATTGGGTGGGGCCGCTTGGTAGAGGCACTTGGTGGTATCGCTTAGCAGTGCACATGGTAGTGCCGCTGAGCGGAGCTCTAGGTCATAGTTCTTAAGCGAAGCTGCTAGAAATTGTTAGCAATTGGTGGCACTAGCTAGCACTAACTAGCGCTAACTAGCGCTAGCTTGGCTCAGCTCTTTGTTATGCACTTAGTTATGCCCTTAGTTTAGTTACTGACACCGCGTTTCGCTCAGCTCTTAGTCTGAGACATTAGCGGTAGCAAATTGCTCATGCATGCTCTGTCTTAAGCTTTTGACGCTATGGCCAGGAGTGACCCCAAAGAACTTTTTATAATCGCGGTTAAATTGCTGCGGACTGACATAGCCTACCGAGAATGCGGCACTATTCACATCTCCCTCACCTCTTAACAAGAACTGTTGGGCCTCATAGAGGCGGAGGCGCTTTTGATACTGAATAGGGGTAATCGCGGTAAGCTCTTTAAATTGGCGATGGAAAGTTGAGGGCGACATATGCGCTACTTCAGCTAATTGCTCTATCGACAGATCTTCTCTAAAGTTTTCGCGCAGCCATTGAATAGATTGGCGTAAGCGCATATGGGCCGAACCTGGCGCATACACTGAGCGTAAAGCGGCACCGGCACTACTGGTTAAAGCAAGGTAATGAATATCCCGGATCAACATAGGGGCGCGCATCGGTAATTGCTGAGGCTCATCTAGAAGACGTAAGAGGCGATGGAAATCTTCTAAGAGCTCGGCAGAGGCAGCGGCAAAAGCATAACCTGAAGTAAAGTCCTCATGAATATTACCAGTAGCTGCAATGAGCTCAGCCAAAATACCAGGATTAAGGCGTAAGGAGAGGGCGACAAAAGGATGTGTAGGCGAGACATCACCAATCTCATAGGAAGTAGGCAAGTCTAAAGAGGTCACGAGCATTTCGCCCTCTTGGTAATGGTAGTTATGCTCACCAATATATAGGCGCTTACTCCCGCGTAAAATCAAGCCCACCGACAGGACATAAAAGCAATTATGGTTAGTGATAGGTTTGGTTAAGGTTGACATATGTAAACCGGGGATACGCTCATCGCTCTCCCCACGGGTTACTACTAAACGCCGCACTTGGTCAGCTAACTGTAAGCGTAAAGCTTTGTTATGCTCGATAGTAGCATCAACCGCACCAAAGAGATCTCCCTTAGTTGCAGCATCGTTGATTGCCGCACCGGTCATAGCCACATCGTCCATTACAGCATCTCCCCTTGTTGCACTAACTGCTGCCGCATTAAGCACTGCCACATCTTTCATCTTTTGCTCACTAGCCATAGGATTCTTACCTCCTAGTATTAATTATTAGTGACCACCTACGAAAAACAGGCAGGCCCAAACAACAAGTGCTATCAGCCAGCAGCAACATGCTTAAACTACAAGCATAAGCAACAAGCACTACCAGCATCCTATTACCACTGGCACTAAAACCAAAACTAAGAGTCAAGCACGCCCTTCTAAGCTCAAAAGCAGTACCAAGCTAAACCCAAAAGCAGGCGCACATAACTGTCCTGCCATCCCCTGACTACGTAAGCCCAGCAAGCTAAAAAACATAGCTTTGCTTTGCGCTAACAGCTCTGCCTCATGGCAGCTTTTGCCAGGGCATCAATGCCGTACTCCTTGCCAAAGGTATCAATGCCGTAGCACCTTGCCACAGGCATCAATGATGTAGCACCTTGCTAAAGGCATCAATCACGTGCCAACTTACTCCCTAAACTTAAACATCATTATGCGCCACAACTATTTAGCTGTATAGTCAGCAGTGCTGACTGGCTCATACCAAGTTACTGCTTGATTCTCGGCATGTTCACTAAAAGCCCAATGCTCCATCGTAGAATGGGGAGCCGCACCATGCCAATGCTTAACCTGAGGCGGACACACGACGATATCTCCCACCTTAAGAAGGCGCTTAGGTTGTCCCTCTTCTTGGACATAACCCTCACCTGAGACCACAATTAAGGTTTGGCCCAGGGGGTGGCTATGCCAATAGGTACGCGCGCCTGGAGCAAAAGCAACCAGCCCGCCATAAGCTCGCGCTGGGGGCGTTTGCTCAAAGGCATGCACTTGCCACGCTGATCCCGTAAAATGACGTGCGTCTACCGCTTTCCAGATAGAGCTATCTTGATACGGCGTTATATCCTTATTCGCAACGGCAGTTCCAGATGGCGTAGCGGCGACACTAGCTCTAGATTCCTTATCAGCAACACTATTTACAGATAGCTTATCCTCAACACTAGCTTCAGATGCAAGCGGAGCGTCACCAGTAGTCCTAGCTACCGTACTTACATTTACAGCCCCCGAGTTTACTGTAGCAGAACTTACGCTAGCGCTAGCTGCTGCGGCAGTACTACTCATACTTACCATGCCCAAAGACAGAATGAGGCTTCCACCCCATAGCACCTGACGTAATACTTGTTTCAGCAAAACTAAAGTGCAAGCAATCCCCTGAGCCAGAGATGGTACGTAAGGTGAGGCAAAGGGAGAATCGAGCTTGAATAATGGGGCGGTTTTTTGCTTTAAGCCCCAGGCTGACTCTGACGGCAGCGCTACCTTAGCCCAACACTTATTTCTTACCATAGTTACCTCAAACCTGAAGCTCATTCTATCAATCTTGCTTTGGCAATCAGATGTGCCACATTTAATCTCGGAATGGATGTACCCAGCAGTTTTTCCTAGCAACAAGCTGTAATCCTTACCTCGCCCAAGCAAGTAAATTTACTTTGTAAGAAGTTGGGGGCGTAGAAAAAGCCTTATATATCATAAAATAAATGCTTTGTTTGTCATTGCCCAAACAAGTAAATAGCCCTGTCCGCACAGCCTATATTTTTCTCCGTCCGCACAAGTCGCAATTTTCTTAAGCAATCAGAAGCTATGAGCAAGACTTGTTAAACGCCTCCCGGAAACCCCAGAAGTAGCGATGCAATTCGAGGCACTCTCAGAAGCAGCGATGCTACTTGAGGGAGTATGCAAAGATAAAAAGCTTTGAGGGCAACTCAAGATAAGCAGTGCTAGCCTAGCTTAGCACTTCAGGATGCAACTTTTTAGCTAACACAGCTCAAGCAGCTAAAACTGCTACAGCGGCTATTTCGCAGCTATTTCGCAGCTATTTCGCGGCTAAGGTACGGTCAAAGAACTCTTGTAACTTCTGCACCTCTTGATCTACATAGCTTGGCACATAGTAAGTTTGGATATGGGTAGCCCCATCAATCTCAAAAAGCTCTTTATCCTGAGTACCGATAGCTAAGGCAAAAGCATCCTTAGTCATGTACAGCGAGTCAGCTTTAGAACCAGCGATCATTAAGAGAGGGACATTGATTAATTCAATTTGATCACGGGCATCCCAGGTCATAAGATCCATGAGCGAAGAAGTGGTATAAGAGAAAGTTGAGTTAGGGTGATAGTGGGTACGGCCATAGTACTCTAAGCCCTCACGATATAAGTCATTAGTGATGCTCTTGAGGCGTTCTGGGGTAATCTCGGAGAAATCAACTGTACCCGTTAAAGCTACTTCACCCTTTAATACTTCAGCGGCATGGGCGGCACTAGCCTGAGCCAGGCGCTCTTGAATGGTATCTAAAGCCGAATCCATGTAACCATTACGACGGACTAAGCCCGTGTTAAACATACTAATGGTAGCTACAGCAGCAAAGCGCTTATCCGACTTAGCGGCATTTAAGGTATAACCACCACCACCGCAGATACCTAAAGCACCTAAGCGCTTACTATCTACCCCAGGATAAGAGAGGATAAATGAAGCCATACCGTGAATATCTTCGGTACGGAATTGTGGTTTATCGGTATGACGAGGCTCACCACCGCTAGCTCCTTGGTAAGCGGCATCAGCAGCAATGGTGATATAACCTAATTGCGCTAAGCGCTGAGCAAATAAACCTGCGACCTGCTCTTTCGTACCGCCATTAGGATGGGCAATGACGATAGCTGGATAAGTCTTGCTCTTATCTTCAGGATTGTAGTTAGCAGGAGTATAGACATTAGCGGCAATCTTAATGCCATGGAGCTCATAACTTACAGGGTGAATATTCACCTGCCCTGCTACATTTTCAGTTAAAGCCTGCGCATAGACTAAGCCAAAAGGATTTAACTTAGACAAATCTTCAGGGCCAGTACCTGCGGCATGAGCAAAGTTACTAACTAAAGCAGCGGAAGCGATGCAGCCAGCTGCAAATAAAGGAGTGGTAATAGCTTTAATCTTTTTCATGGTACTAATCTCGATAATCCTGAACTCACCAGTAAGTAAGTTAGTAAGTGAGCATGTGAGTGAGCATGTGCGCGCCACTTGGAGTAAATGAGCGCGCAGTCTATTAACTAGCTTGATAAGAACTATTTACTAGGGCTAGCACTCTGGAAATTAGTGAGAGTTTGTGTAAATAACTCACCTGCTGCTGTTGGGCCCTGTTGGTTTAGTAGTGCTCCTACTTGGCTTAATTGCTTTAAGCTTAAGCCCACATTAAGACTAGCTTTAAGATGTGAGCGCAGCTGGACTGGCGCAGGTAAAGATGCTAAAGCGGCTACGGTTGCTAATTCACGCTCTTGATAAGTAAGAACATCCGAAGAAAAGATGTCGCCAAAGAGATGCTCTTTTAAATAACTGTCAATCTCTGGCGCAAAGTCATAGACGGGAGCATTTACTGGATGTCCTACCAATTTAGTCTGGATAGCTGTACCTAAAGCTCTAATATCGGTACCAGCAGGTAAAGGAGAAGGTCCGCGTCCAAGATCATCGACCTTACCCTGACTACGACGCTCGTTAAGCACACTTAATAAAGTGTTTAAAGCGGTGAGGCTGCGGGGAAAACCAGTGTAGGCATACATTTGAATCATGACATCTTTAGCCTCATTAACAGTAATACTCTTACTATCAAGCATTTCCTGTAAGGCCTTAGCCAAACGCCCACTGTCACCAGTAGCGGTATAAGAAGCGATCATGACAATGCTCTGCTCTTTAGGTAAGAGTACCGCACTTGCTGCAGATATCTTAATTACCTCTGGGGCTACCACCATTTCGTTACTCGTAGTGCTTCCCCCAAGATCACTACTAGAAGTAGCTACCGCAACATTGCTTAATCCCATGACTCCACCTAAAACAACTACCCTAAGCCAGTTGTAACCAAAAGAATTACTCTTATGCTTGCCCATATGCTTGCTCATATGCTTGCCCCGCTACTGACTAGGTAACTTAGCTCTATGCTATGTAGCTTGATGCTCTGTAGCTTGCTGCTCTGTAGCTTGATACGCGCTAGCTATCTCCAGCAACATTCCCATCTCTACTAAATACTCTTAACAAGTAAGAGCGCTAGCTTAAAAGTCCTAACAAATCTAGAGTAAATAGCCCATGGCTAAGCTTGTCTATGCAAGCTATGAACTATGTTTTGCCAAGGTAGCTCATGGCCCTTGGTTCATTAAAGTAGCTAATAGATCTTGGTTCATTAAAGTAGCTCACGACCCAGCTTCAGCTAAGATCAGCTCTATGCGCAAGCCCCCTCTAATCGCATCTATACTTCCGAGCGCCTTAAGTTTTACTGCCCTAGCTCTTGTTCTTAAGCTATGGCCTCATTGTAAGCTCACGCCCTGGTTATCCTTTGCTTAAAAACATGAGCCTTTTTGCCTAAAACTTGCAATCTCTATCTACCCCCTGCTCACTCCGCTAAAAACGCATAAATATCGCTAATTCTTCGCTCCACCACCCCATAAAACTATTCCCTTACCTAGATAAAATGCGCCAAACTAATGGCTTCAGGGGGAATCATTATCTACGTGACATACACATACATTGTTGATAACAAAGCCACAACTAAGGCGAGGCAAAGCACGGGTACAGCACTTGGTCAGGCTTAATTAGGGAGAAAGAAGGAAAGAGAAAGGTAAAGAAGTAAGTAAAGAGAAAGGGACAGGGAAAGGGACAGGGAAAGGGAAAAAGATAGAAAGATATAGCGAGAAAGAAAGAGAGGGCGCTTGGTGGTGCCAACTACTACACGCTATGTAGCACGTAGAGCGCTCCGGGCGCCAGGCGTGACCAGCGCAGGATGTAGCGCCGGGGCCCCGGCGTGACCAGCGCAGGATGTAGCGCAGGATCCCGGCGTGACCAGCGCAGGATGTAGCGCAGGGCCCCGGCGTGACCAGCACAGAACGCTTAGGGGACTTACCAGGAGGAGCGGCGTGACCAGCGCAGCGCACGCGGCGTATGCGCGCCGCGCAGGGCGCCTGGTACGAGCCGGATACTAGCCGGGGGCGCGCTGAGGGCGCAGCGTATGCGCGCATCGGTGGGAGCTACTGCTTTTGCTGCGCTTTATAATCACGGACAGCTTGGCGGTACTCTTTGACCGCGCGATTATGCTCATTTAAAGAAGAGGAGAAGATATGGCCATCTTGAGGATCGGGACCTTTAGCCACAAAGTACAGTGCTGTAGTTAAAGCCGGATGCAATACCGCTTGAATCGATTCCTCCGATGGCATAGCAATAGGGGTAGGTGGTAAGCCCTGGCGGGTATAGGTGTTATAAGGCGTATCTTTTTTAAGCTGCGATAAGCGTAAAGGCCCTCTAAAGTCAGGGCTCACGCCGTACATCACCGCCGGATCTGTCTGCAAACGCATATTCTGCTTCAGGCGATTTAAGAAGACGCCAGCAATAGTAGGACGCTCCTCAGGTAAAGAGCTCTCTCTCTCGACTAAAGAAGCGAGAATTAAGACCTCATAAGGTGAGCTAATAATACCATCGATACTCTGGTCGCGCTCGATATACTCCTCACGCATGTAATCAGCCATCTTTCTTAGGGCCGCGGCGACAACCTCAATAGTCGAGCTCGTACCAGGCTGATACTCATAAGTAGCAGGTAAGAGTAAGCCCTCTAAAGAGTCATGCGTGCCCCCTACCGCTTGGAGCAAGGTCTGGTCTTGTATACCCTTAGGTAAGAGTATTTCATTAATAAAGAAAGCAGGATCAGCTATCACCAAATCGAGCTCTGGCACTTGGGTTAAGTCATCTTTAGCCTTCAGGCGTCGCGTCACCATTGAGATAGTCATGCCCTCCACTAGAGGCACGCTCGGGAGCTTAATCTTTAAAATATTACCCTGCCGCATATCCGCTAAAATCTCAGGCAAGGTCTTGCGGCCGTCGATAAGATAAGAACCTTTTTGAATCACGGGATATTCAAAGTGATGTAACTTCACCCACAGGCTAAGCTCTTGCCGCGGATAGGAGTTTCCCGCTAAATCGCGCACCACCGACTGTAAGGTCGCCCCCTCTTTTAGCTCATAAGGATTTTGCCGAGCACTGACCACATAGGAATCAATACTAATAATGTCTTGATAAATCTTAAAGGCAATGCCGCCGCTAGCTAACAACAACATACAGAGCGTTAACAGGGTATAAAACTTCCAGCCACGCCGTTTTTTAGGAGCCGGCGGAATATGAGGTTGAGCTGAAGCCGGCGCCCCCTGGGCTTGCCAAAACTCTTGCTCTTGTTCTTGTTGCACTTGAAACTCCCTTTCCGCTTGTAATAGCTCTTGTTCTTCCTGACTTGCTGCAGCTTCTAAACGTGCCGCCCTCTCTAAGTGAGCATCTCTCTCTAAATGAGCCGCCTTCTCTAAGAGAGCATCTCTCACTCTTGCCCCCGCCTCCTCCCAGGCACCACGGGATGCCCCACGGGCCCCACCACGTGACGCACCACGGGATGAATCATGGGCCCCACCACGTGACGCAACACGGGATGAACCATGGGCCCCACCATGTGATACCTCATGGGCCCCACCATGTGATACCTCATGGTACGCCTCACGGGACATACCATTTGATGCCTCACGGGCTACGCCATTACCATGCCGCTCCCTGTTACCATGGGGCATACTCTTACCTGGACTATCCCAATTTTCATGAGCCTCCCAGTTATCCTGACTATCCCAATTATCCAGAGATTCCCAATTGTCACTCCCGGGTTCGCTCTGTCCTTTTAAGCCATAATCATCTTGCGGTGGACGACGCGAGGACATAGCGGCTGTTACCGTAGTGCGGCTCCTGAGGGTACGAATATCATGACTTTGCGGCAAGCGTCTTACCGGCGTAGAGGCATCACCATGATGTCTGTGCTGATTATCCATAGTTATGCTCTCTTATCCTGAGTCCTTATGCGAACTGGAACCATGCTACTAAATAAAATTAAGTGCCCAACTGGAGTCAAGCGCTTAAAGTAAGCTAGTTCCTAAGAGGAACGAAGTACCTAACTAGAACCAAGCTCCTAGCTGAAACGAAGTCCCTAACTGAAACAAAGCTCCTAACTGAAGCCAAGCTACAAAACGGCTCCATCACCACTGAGGGTTCTAATGATAGGCTAGTGACACTCATATACAGAGGCGGATACTTGCAGATTAGAACTTACTAAACTTAGCTTTTACCTAGCTCCTCACTTAATTTGCTTAAGTTTTAAGCACCCTTGACCTTGCCTTAGTTTGCTTAGGTTTTAAGACCTCTCGCTCTACCTTAGTTTGCTTAAGTTAAGGGAGAGCTAAGCTAACTTACAAGAAAAAGATCCGGCATCTGGGATATCGCTAGAGAAAAAATCATGGCCCTGCCTTACTTAGAGGCAGAAATAGTACTCTCGAGCCTTTACCGTCTCTAGCACTAAGAAAAATGAGAGCTAACACGTTGCTCTTAGCTTATCTCACTACAATTATCGGTCTACCGGTGATGGACTTTGGGCAAAAGCAAAGTACCGATAAAAATCCTGCCTGTCAATTAGCAAGATAGCTGCACCAGAAGCGGCATTCTCTTGATGCTGTTACTAACAGCATTTAGCGGCGATTCTCAGCATGATGGCGCGGCATAGCGCATGATGGGTCTACGCTCAGCGCGGTGACTCTGCTTAGAGCATGATGTGTCTACGCTCAACGCGGTGACTCTGCTTAGAGCATGATGTGTCTACGCTCAGCGCGGTGGCGCGGCTCACTATGTCGTGCCTGGACCTATCTTGATAGAGGGACTCTACAAGTGATAAGTGGGGACAGCATGGCGGCAAAGCTAAGCGTGACCTGATAGCGTTGTGACTGTATGGTGAGCGCATTGTCAGCACGTTATGCACGCGCTCTGAGCCGGCATTATGCGCTTCTCCCACGGACAAATCCCCTAAAGAGCATGATTTAAGGTAAAATCTGCATCTAATTTAAGTCAATACCACACATTCTCGCCTATGAAAGCCATAAATAGCACCTAGTGCCTAGCTATGGCTTAGCGTTGCCTACTAGGCTCGTGCTAGCTAACTAGCTAACTCAGGTTCACGAGAACCGGATAAGGATAAAGCTCATGAGAGCTGACCTGGCTCAGGCTCGTCAAAGCCGGATGAAGCTCATGAGAGCTTGTGAGAGCTTATAACAGCCTGATGAGATCATGAGAGCTTAATGAGCTTGTGAGAGCCGGATAAGGCTCAAGCTTGTGAAAGCTTAATGAGCTTGTGAGAGCCGGATAAGGCTCAAGCTTGTGAAAGCTTGATGAGCTTGTGAGAGCTTGTAAAAGCTTGATTAGCTCTTGAAAGTTTGTCAAAGCCCGATTTAGCCTAAAGTGCAAGTATAAGCGAGGGTTCCCTGAGGCGCCTCTATGGAAATGGATAAGACCTATCAACCAGAAAATTTTGAAAGTGATATTTATCAAAAGTGGGAAGAACAAGGCTTATTTAAGCCTAACGGCGATCAGAGTAAACCATCATTCTCTATCGCCCTGCCACCACCTAATGTGACTGGCTCTTTACACATGGGTCATGCTTTCCAGCAGACCATTATGGATAGCTTAATTCGCTATCACCGCATGAAAGGCGATAACACGCTCTGGCAATGTGGTACTGACCATGCTGGTATTGCTACCCAAATGGTAGTCGAACGCAAGTTAGCAGCGGAAGAGGGCAAGACCCGTCATGATTTAGGCCGTGATGCTTTTATCGAGCGCATTTGGCAGTGGAAAGAAGCATCTGGTGGCACCATTACTAAGCAAATGCGCCGCTTAGGTGATTCCGTAGACTGGACGCGGGAACGCTTTACTATGGACGAGGGCCTCTCTAAGGCCGTGCTCGAAGTCTTTGTCCGTCTCTATGATGAAGATTTAATTTACCGGGGCAAGCGCCTGGTGAACTGGGATCCAAAACTGCGTACTGCTATCTCTGACTTAGAGGTAGAAAATCGCGAAGTTAAGGGCTCGATGTGGTATATCCGCTATCCTTTAGCCGATGGTCTCAAGAGTAAAGCGGGTTTAGATTACCTCTTAGTAGCTACCACCCGTCCTGAGACTTTATTAGGTGATACAGCCGTTGCGGTTAACCCTAATGATGAACGCTTCAACGATTTAGTGGGTAAGTTCTTAATCTTACCTTTAGTGGGCCGTCGTATCCCTATCGTGGCTGATGAACATGCCAACATGGAAACGGGTACTGGCTGTGTGAAAATTACCCCAGCCCACGATTTCAACGACTATGCCGTAGGCAAGCGTCATCGCTTACCTATGGTCAACATATTTACTGAAGATGCTAAGGTTCGTGACTCTGGTGAAGTCTGCGATACCAATGGCGAAGCCTCGACTGAGACCACGGACTTTATCCCTGAGGCCTATCGAGGACAAGACCGCTTTGTCGCCCGTGACCTCATGTTAGCTGACCTCGAAAAAGCTGGTTTATTTGACCATCGCGAAGACCACACCTTAGCCCAGCCTTTTGGCGACCGTGGTGGCGTGCCAATCGAGCCAATGCTCACTGACCAATGGTACGTCCGCGCCCAAATCTTAGGTAAAGAAGCCCTGGAAGTGGTAGAGCAAGGCAAAATTAAGTTTGTCCCAGCCCAGTACACCAACATGTACTACTCTTGGATGCGCGACTTACAAGATTGGTGTATCTCCCGTCAATTATGGTGGGGCCACCGTATTCCTGCCTGGTATGACGAGAATGGTAAGGTCTACGTCGCCCGTAATGAAGAAGAAGTACGCAGTAAGTATCAGCTTGGCGCTGAGGTTAAGTTAACCCAAGACCCTGATGTCTTAGATACCTGGTTCTCCTCGGCTTTATGGACTTTCTCCACCTTAGGCTGGCCTGATAATACTGAGGCCTTAAAGATGTATCACCCAACCAGCGTGCTGGTCACGGGCTTTGATATTATCTTCTTCTGGGTGGCCCGCATGATCATGATGACCTTACACTTCATGAAAAATGAAGATGGTTCATCGCAGGTGCCTTTCCACACTGTCTACGTCACCGGCTTAATCCGTGACGAAGAGGGCCAGAAGATGTCCAAATCTAAGGGCAATGTGCTCGATCCTATCGATATGATCGATGGCATTAGCGCTGATGACTTGGTCGCTAAGCGTACCGCTAACATGATGCAGCCACAAATTGCAGAAAAGATTGCTAAGCGTACCCGCAAGCAATTTGCCGAGGGTATTGCTCCTCATGGTACCGATGCTTTACGCTTCACCCTCTGCGCTTTAGCCTCCAATGGCCGCGATATTAACTGGGATATGAAGCGTCTGGATGGCTATCGTAACTTCTGTAACAAGGTGTGGAATGCCTCGCGCTTTGTGTTAATGAATGTTAAGGCTGAATCCTTACAAGCTCCAGCCCCAGAGCTTCTCTCACTGGCTGACCGCTTCATTATCTCGAAGCTCTCTCGCACCATTACCCAAGTCGAAGATAGCATGGCCGCCTACCGCTTTGACCAAGTGGCTACCGCGCTCTATGAGTTCATTTGGAATGAGTACTGCGATTGGTACTTAGAGTTCACTAAGGCCGTCTTAAAGAATGACGCCATTTCCCAAGAGAGCAAGGATGCTACTTCCTATACTCTGGTTAATGTCTTAGAAACAGTGCTCCGCTTAGCTCACCCGGTGATCCCATTTATCACGGAGACCATTTGGCAGCAAACCGCCCCAATGTTAGGCCGCCTCAATGCCGATAAGACCATTATGACTGCGCCTTATCCTGTAGCTAGCGACTACCCAGTGGACGCTGAGGCAGAAGAAAGCATTGCCTGGATTAAGGAATACATCACTTGCGTGCGTAATTTACGTGCCGAGATGAAGGCTAGCCCATCGTTAACCTTAAGCGTGATGCTGCGTGGGGCCGGTCACTTAGAAGAGCAATGCGTGGCTAACTATAGCCATTACCTCACTTTATTAAGCAATAGTGAGGTGCCAGTCTTTGTTAAGGCCAGCGATGAGCTCCCGGCTTGTACTTCTAAGCCTTTACGTGAGGCTGAAGTGCTCATCCCAATGAAAGACCTCATTAATAAGGAAGATGAGCTCAAGCGCTTAGGCGATATGGCCAACAAGCTTAAGGGCCTCATTAAGTCGGGTGAGGCTAAGTTAAATAACGAGGCCTTTGTCTCTAAGGCACCAGCTAACATTATCGCTGGTGCTAAGGAGCAATTAGAGCTCAACCGCACTCAATTAAGTAAGATTGAGGCGCAAATGGCTGAGCTTAATAAGCTCTAAGCTAACGCCCAAGCTCCAGCGCTCCGCCACGCTAGCACTCTGGCCGCCAGCGCTCCGCCACGCTAGCACTCTGGCCGCCAGCGCTCCGCCCCTGCAGCTCCGAAGTTCCGGGGCGCCAGCGCTCTGCACCTGCGGGGCTCCGAAGCTCCAGCGCTCCGCCCGCCAGAGCTGCTTGGCCACGCCTCCAGGCTAAAACCAAGCTTGCCCCGCTCTGGCGGTGGAGCTAAGTACTAAGGAACGTGTCATAAATAACTATGCATTTTGGCAACAGGTTACTAGCACT
>Cebus_capucinus_imitator_PRJNA485217_SSR093__coassemble_426_pt1 | contig 17528 bp, 6 predicted proteins | sample Cebus_capucinus_imitator_PRJNA485217_SSR093__metabat2_low_PE_002 | metagenome-assembled genome bin Cebus_capucinus_imitator_PRJNA485217_SSR093 | reverse complement strand
GCTGCTGCGTCGCTTGCTCTGGAGATTAGTGAGCACGAAAGAGCGCCCGCCCTTAGTCTCTATGTCCACTATCCTTTTTGTGTGCACAAGTGTCCTTACTGTGATTTTGCCTCTTTAGCGGAGGGGCGGGATGAAGCACGTGATGAGTTCTATGTCTCTATGCTCATAAAGGAGTTTTTATATAAGCTTCCTCTCTTACAAGGACGTGAGCTCATTTCTTTATACATTGGTGGGGGTACTCCTAGTTTATGCGCCGCGCATTTATGGCAGCGTCTCTTAGCAGTAGTCGCACCTTATCTTAGCCATGATGCAGAAATTTCTTTAGAAGCTAATCCCGGCACAGTGTCCCTAGCGCAATTACAAGACTTACGGGCGGTCGGTTTTAATCGCATTAGCATTGGCGTACAGAGCTTTAATGATGAGGCCCTCAAGCGCTTAGGACGTATTCATAATAGTAAAGAGGCTATCTTAGCTTGCTCTCATGCGGTAGCGGCGGGCTTTACTAATTATAATATCGACCTGATGCATGGCTTACCTAAGCAAGATGCGGCCCTGGCTTTAGCTGACTTAAAGCAAGCCTTAACCTTAAATCCTACCCATCTTTCTTGGTATGAGCTCACTTTAGAAGAAGACACTTACTTTGGGGCGCATCCGCCAGTATTACCTGAGGAAGAAGAGCTCTTAGCTATTGAAGAGCAGGGATGGGCTTTCCTCGAGCAAGAGGGCTTTACTCACTATGAGGTCTCAGGCTACTGTCGCTCTAATGAGTGGCGCTGTCGGCATAACCAAAACTATTGGCGCTATGGCGACTATCTCGGTATTGGTGCCGCGGCTCACCAAAAGATTTCGCTCTTAAATTCACCCGCGCCGCTAGCTGCTCCATCGGCACTTGCAGTGCCACCATCAGTACTCGCGGTACCATCATCAGAACTCACGTTGCCACCGTCAGCACTTGCAGCTCCTGCCGGCGCACTTACGGTAATGCCGAGCCTCACCTGGGTACAGGGAATTTTCCGTACGAGTAACCAAGAGGTAGTAGAGTCCTATTACCAGCAACTCCAAAGTTTGGAGCTACCGCTCCAGGCAGGTGCCACAAGTGGTGTCAGCGCAGTGGCTCCAGAAGCTCCAGAAGCTCTAGAAATTCCAGAAGCTAGAGAACAAGCTCCCGCAGAGGAGCAGCGCCAAGAGCAGCGCCAAGAGCAGCGCCAAGAGCAGCGCCAAGAGCAGCCAGCCCAGCTTGATAAGCAGGATAGGGCGCGTGACGAGCAGGACGAACCTCTCGCAGAGCATAATGAGCCTCTCTCAAAACAGGCTGACTTTCTCTCAGAGCAGGCTAAGCTGCTCTTAGAGCAGGTAGCACCATGGGCTTTAGGGCATGAGGTCGATTCTAGTGAGATTCCTTTTGAGTACATGCTCAATCGCCTCCGGCTCTACCAAGACCCGATCCAAGCTCAGGAGTATCTCTTATATACCGGAAAAGACCTTAAGACCTGTAAAGATAAGCTTAGTGAGCTTGATAAACATGGCCTAATTAAGCTTGATCAAGAGTTAAATTTCGTCGTCACCGCGCGGGGAAAATTAATGCTTAATGATGCTATTTCCGCATTTCTATGAAACAATATGCCACAATTTCTCTAGCGGACACAAAGGGGCGGAAGCGGCTTCCCATCTAGCGTTGCGCTCTCTGATTAGCTTAAGGATATCCGAGATTATGGGGATAGCGGGTATAATGCACCCAAGAGCTAATGCCACTAAAGGCAAGTACTCCCAAATAGTAAGTACTCCCAAATAGTAAGTACTCCTCAATAGCTCGTATTCCCTAATAGCTCATACGCCCTAATAGTGGGAGCAAGCAAACAATGCGTAGCCGCGCTAGTTTTCTAGGTTCATACGTGCCGAGAGCGCGGGGCTAGAACTCTAGCTAGAGCTTTGTACTAGTGCGCAGTGCTAGAGCTCTGTTACCATACTCTGAGCTGAGATGCTGAGCTGAGATTCCTGGTCTGAGACTCAGAGCGGAGACTCTAAACCAAACTGTGATGCATTGTTGCGAGCCCTGGTGGGGGACCTGGTTTAAAGGTCTTGTTTAGAGGTCTTATTTATCGTTCTTGTTGAGGTGAGGACGGGCTCTACTTGATACTTAGGGGAGCGTAATGGTTGTACTGGTGCTGCGGGGCGCTAGAGTTGGTATGTTTATCGCGTGCTCTTATCCGTCTTATCAGTCTTATCTGTAAAGTTGCCGCAGCGCCTGCATACATGAGCTCTTGCATGAGTATGCGCATTGGTGCATGAGGGCCTGAAGGCATAAGTGCCAGAATGCGAAAGTATTTGCTAGAGCTAAGCGCGCCGGGTTGTGGGATAGGGCACAGTAGCGGGGAGAGGCTGCTTTTTAGCGAGGATGCTCTTTTACGAGGATGTTCTTTTGTTAGCAAAAGGCAAGGACCTTGCCTGAGAATAGTGGTGAGCTCTTAGTCTCAGAATAGTGGTGCGCTCTTAGTCAGAGCAGATAAAGCCAGCTGAGATCCTTAGCAAAATATAGTAAGAGATCGCGCTTTATAAAAGATAAAGGCAAGAGCATCCTGCGATAATGTTAATATAGATAGATAGGGCACTGCTAGGGTAGTGCGGCTCTCTGGAAATGAGCACACCCGAAATCTTGCCCCTGGGGTGAGCTTTGCGAGCAAGGATAAAGCGCCGGTAGTAAAAGCAGACAGTAAAGAGCAGGTAGTCAGAGCAGGTAGTCAGAGCAGGTAGTCAGAGCAGGGGCGGGCGTAGCCTTTTGAGCAACGCGGCTCTGTTAGTAATGCGGCTTAGTGTAGTAACGCCGCTCTGTGGAGCAAGGCAGCTCTGTGGAGCAAGGCAGATTAGTGCTGCTTGCTTGTTGGTTGCTAGTTTGTAAGCAAAGGTTTTACTTAACGTTATCCCGCCCAAGCAAGAGCAATACTGGGGAGAAAGAGGAGCCCGGGGGATAAAAGATATCTCTTTGAGCTATGAAGCGAGAAAGCCGGTGATAATGTATAAGACGCCGCTAATGATGCGCTAAGCGTGGGGCTAGCTGTTTTGCTGTTGATTGGCTGCTTGACTGGAGTCTGTTTATACTTTGCCCCTGTATAAATTGTCCCTGTATGCATTGCCCCGTGGGGTCGGGGCGTAGAGCTACGGTATTTATCTTTGTTGCTTTGTCAGGTAGAGTGCTGTGGCTAGGATGCTGCTGTAGGCAGTAGGGCGCGGTTGATAGTAGGGTAGGGCGCGGTTGTCTGTTGCCGCGTATAGTTTAGTTTTTTAAGTCCCGCAGACTTTAAAAGGATGGCCCCACGAGGGCGTATACACAGCTTGGTAAATCTTTATCCAACTGCACTAAGCTTAGATGTTTTCATGTTGTAAATGTCTGCAAGTTGTAGCTGTCTGCAAGTTGTAGCTGTCTGTAAGCTGTAAGCTGTAAATGCCTTTAAGTGGTATATGTTTTCTTAGGTATCTTGCTAAGAGACTTTGCTCGCGGCTATCGCGGCTGTCGCGGCTAATGCAGCTGTCTCTGCTAGCTCTGCTGTTTCTGATGTTTATGCAGTCTCTGACGAAAATATAGCCTGCGGGAGAGGATGCTCTAGCTCTAGCTTTGGCTAAGAGAGAGAGATAAGCATCCTATGCATCCCTTGAGCCCTCGCCTCTTAGGGATCCCAATTAGCTTTGTAAGAGCGGTATTTCTGCCTCAAGAGTTGGTTTGTACTCAAACTACCAGTAAGTTAGCACTTGTAAGCGTGGTCGCTATCCGGCCTTAGCAGTGTAAGCGCTAAGCCTAGTGCAGAGAACGTGTATAGCGTGAACGCTAGGTACGCGGGTCGCACGGCTTAATGCAGCGTGTGCAGCATGTGCGGCTTAGTGCGGTATGCGTGGCTTAGTGCGGTATGCGCGGCTTAGTGCGGTATGCGCGGCTTAGTGCGGTATGCGTGGCTTAGTGCGGTATGCGCGGCTTAGTGCGGTATGCGCGGCTTAGTGCGGCATGGTAGTGTGCGAGGGGAAAACGGCGTTAAGTAGTTCTGTTGGCACTGACGTTGATAGAAGCCAGCCCAAATAAAGGATATTGAGAAAATGCCAATTAACTCAAGTAATGGTGAACAAGTCCCAATGGAAGAATTGGCGCCTCGCGCAGAGCCAGAGCAAGTATTTGCTCCGCTGTTGCTGCAACCTCATGCGCCTCAGGGTTCTTTACGGAGCGATTTTAAGACCGCGTTGTATATCTGTGCGGCCACCAAGCACTTCACCTTTGAGGAAATGCTGACGCTCAAGAAGTTAGATGTTCTGGGCTTTATGTTAGCTTCGGTAGGCTATAGTGGCCCTACCCGCCATCTCACTATCCAAAATTACCTTGATACGATCCAAGAGCTCTTAGATGATGGAGCTTTAGAGTATATCGGGATGAGCGCCGGCTTTATCGTGCCTGCTTTTAAAGTGGAGAGCACTGGTACGGTTAGCTGCGCGAACAACATGCCTATTAGCAGCATGCACAACACGGTATACCGTTTCTCTGATACCAGTGGCCAATATCCTTTATTTAGTAAACTCTTTATTATCCCGGGCGATAAAGTCAAAGTAGTGATTAACACTTTCTTAGGCTTAGCCTATGTCACCTCTATTGAGACCATGCGTACCCTCTTAGTTGGTGAAGCCTCGGAAAATAACCAAGTCTTCTTCCGCGAACGGGGCTTTGGCTCTTTTGACGTGCGGGTGATACGTGGTGGTGCTCCTTTTAATATTGGCGACTTAGTAGTAGCCGAGATTATCGAACGTCGCGGCAACAATGTGCTCTTAGTGAGGGTGCGGGAAGTTTCCCATGATGTGGGTTCCCTCAACACCTTTATTTACAAAGCCGTTTTAGACCACGAAATTCCTAGTGCCTGGCCTGAGTTAGTGAAAGAGGCGGAAGCTACTATTCCGACTAAGGTCAAAGCTACTGAGCGTAAAGGCCGCGTCGATTTACGTGACTTACCTTTAGTCACTATTGACGGTGAGAGTGCCCGCGATTTCGATGATGCCGTTTATTGCGCCAAAGAGGGGAACAAATTCCACCTCTACGTGGCTATTGCTGACGTGTCCTACTATGTGCGCACCGGTAGTGCTATTGATGCCGAGGCTTTAGAGCGCACCACTAGTGTGTACTTCCCTTTCTATGTCATTCCGATGCTGCCAGAAGCCCTCTCCAATGGGATTTGCTCTTTAAATCCTAAGGTGGATCGTCTCTGCATGGTCTGTGACATGATGGTCTCGAGCCAAGGCAAGATTGAGCAATACTCTTTCTATCCTGCGGTCATGAACTCCCATGCGCGCCTCACTTATACTGAGGCCTACCACATGATCACCGAGGGCAAGCCAATTTTAGAAGAGCATGAGCCTTGTGTGCCATGGGTTAAGACCCTCCATGAGCTTTATTTAGCCTTAAAGAAAGAGCGCGATCGTCGTGGTGTCTTTGAGATTGAAGCACCGGAAGTGCACTTCCTCTTTGATAAAGACTGGCAAATTACCGGTATGGAAGCCGATGAGCGCAATGATGCCCATAAACTTATCGAAGAGTGCATGATCGCGGCTAATATCTGCGCCGCTACCTTTGTCAAAGAGCATCAAAAGCACTCCCTCTATCGTATTCACGAGCGCCCAAGCCCAGAGAAGTTAGAGAAATTACGGGCCATTCTCTCGCGCTATGGTATTGATTTAGCCCATGGCGATGAACCAACTCCATTAGACTTTAAGCATGTTGCTGAGCAAGTGCAGAAGTTAGGGCCATCCTACGACAAGGTCATTTCCTTACAGATGCTGCGCTCGATGAGTAAGGCCTGCTATAGTCCGGATAATGTAGGGCACTTTGGCTTAGCCTTAGAAAACTATGCCCACTTTACTTCACCAATTCGTCGCTATCCTGACCTGCAATTACACCGTGTCATTAAAGACATTCTGGAGCATGTAGAGAAGCGCACTTGGGGTAAGATTGGTTCGCAACCTTATACTCATGAGCAATTAGTGGCCTTAGGACAACGTTGCTCCGAGCGTGAGATTGCGGCCGATGCGGCGGAATTTGATGTCGATAATTCGCTCAAGTGCCAATACCTCAAGAATTTTGAGGGTGAGGCCGTGGACGGCATTATTTCTACTGTTAGTGAAATGGGCGTCTTTGTCACTCTCAAAGATTTCTATATCGATGGCATGATTCCATCGCGCTACTTAGCCAAGATTAATGCCGCGTGCGGCACCATTAGCTTTGAAGCGGGTGTGGAATATGGCTTAGGTGAGCAAATTAAGGTGCGTGTAGCTGAAGTAGATTGCATGAATCGCTTCATTACCTTGCTGCCAATTGTCGAGCTCCGTAAGAGTGATAAGAAATTTGACCTCCAAGAGCGCATGGCGCAGGTCAAAGGACGCACCCAAGAAGATCTCACCCCAGATAACACGATCAAGGATGATTTCTTTGCGCGCCTCTCTGATATTTCGCGTGGTAAAGAAGGCGATAACGAGAACGCGGTTACCCGTGAGCATATTTCTTACTCGATTGCTGACCAGCTCAACACCACTCCAGTAAGCGAGGTGGAACGCAGTGCCGCTACTGCGAGCGCGGCAGCAGAGAGTGCCGACACGAGCGCTGACGCGATCGCTGCTGACGCGATCGCTATAGCTCCTAGCAAGGGCAAAAAGAGCAAAACTGCCGCTAAGAAAGCTGCAGTCAGCACGGGGGAAGAAGTTGCTCCTAAAGGCCGCAAGCGTAAAGCTAAGGACGCTCCCGAGCTAGAGCAAGCGCCGGATGTAGCTGGTGTAGATCAGGTGAGTGCTACGCCAGCTCCGGCTATGCCTGGCGATAATAATCAGGGTTATGACCCTGATTACGATATCAACTCCTATATCGCGAGCGGGGATGAGTACAACTTTGAGGGCTGGTTAAATCCAGCCGAGATGCAAGCTTTCTATGCAGAGCAAGCCGCCTACGATGACGCTACTGCACACGATGGTGCTGCTTATAATGCCATGTTAGAGCAAGCCGAAGCCGAGAGCGAAATTGACGAGACTACGGCATACGAGGATGCGGCGCAGGCTGCTCAAGCTTCTAAGTCTACTAAAGCTGCTAAGTCTACTAAGTCGCGTCAGGCTAAGGGCAAAGGTAAAGAGGCTGCTAGCACTGCGCCTGCTACAGCTGCTGCTGTGGAAGCAGCTGTGGCGGACACCACGGCTGATACGATAACAACCTTAGAAGCAGCGCCAGATGGTAAGAAGGCTAAGTCTGCTAAGGTGAGCAAGAAAGCCCAGCCAAAAGCCCAGGACATCCAGGACATCCAGGACACCCAGGCCGCTCAGGAGGCTCAGGAGGCTCAAGCTACTGCGGACGATACTGCAGCTGAGACCAAGGCCAAGGCTAAGCCTAAGAGTGCAGCTAAGGCTAGCGCTGTCGCTAAGACCAGTACGGCGGCGAAGAAGTCTAATGCAAAGTCACGTCAGGACGAGATCTCGCTTAATGAGGCTAGTACAGCCAGCACTAGCGATGCTGCAACTGCTAGTGCCTCGGCTGCCGAAGCTGCCGATCAAGTAGCTATTGGCGGGATTACGGTAACAGTACGTAAGCGTGGCACTAAGAACGCCGTAGCAGAAACAGCGCCAACTGAGGCTAATGCTGCAGCGGCGCTCAGTGAGATGACGGCTAACCCAGTGGAGCTAGAGGCTCCGGCAGTTGCTAGCACGGTGCTAACTAAGGCGACTAAGGCGACTAAGGCTACTAAGTCTACTAAGACGACGAAAGCCAAGACGAGCCAAGCTGCGCCTCAGGCCGCGGCTACCGAGAGTGCCAAGGCTGCCAAAGCTGCTAAGAATGTAGCTCAAGACGCAGCTCAGGATGCAGTGCAAGACACCACTCATGACAGTGCCAAGGCCACTAAGGCCACTGCAAAGTCCACAGCTAAAGCCACCAAGGCCGTAGCTAAGGATAGTGCTAAGGCTACTAAGAATGCCGCCAAAGCTACTAAGACTAGCAAGGCCACGACCACGCCAGAGCCAGCTGCTGCAACCGCTGCTGAGGCTGCTGAGACCGCAGCCGAGACCCCAGCCGAGACCGCAGCCGTGCCCGTGGTAGTGGTTACTAAACGTACGCGTAAGAGCAAGGCCGCGGCAGTGGTTACGGTGACTGAGGCTAGCGCCGCGAACGCAGCTACCTTAGCCCCTGCGGAAACTGAAGCTACGGCAACTAAAACTGCAGTAACTAAAGCCGCGCCTGCCTCTAAAGCTAAGGCGAGCAAAGCTGCCCCTACTAAAGCTACCTCTACCAAAGCTAAGGCTACTAAAGCCGCCGCTAACCCAGCCTCTCCGGCTGAAATCGGAGAAGATGAAGCTCCCGTAACCAAAGCCAAGACCACTAAGGCTAAGGCCACTACTGCGGCTAAGGCTAGTACTGCGGCTCCAGCCAAGACCTCGGCTAAGGCTACTCGTGCGCAGAGCTCCAGTGCCGCGGCAACAGCAGCGCCGGAGGAGGCTCCTAAGAGCACTAAAGCTAAGGGCACTAAGGCGAGTAAAGCCGCTCCTACTGAAGCAAGCGCTACGGTGGAGACGGAGGTAGCTCCAGCTAAGAGTGCTCCTAAGAGCACCACTAAGAGCACGGCTAAGACTAAAGCTAAGGCCAAAGCAGCACCAGCCACGCCAGATGCTCCAGCCGCGTCGAGCGAGCCTGAGGTTAGCTTAGAGCCAACTGCCCCTAAGAGCCGGGCGAAGAAAGCGGTAAAGGCGGAAGCGGATGCTACCGCCACTCCTGCCAAGGCTACAGCTAAGGCCACAGCCAAGGCTACGGCAAAGTCCACCGCTAAGGCTACCAAGACCAGCACTAAGGGCAAAGACGAGCTAGCGCCGGCCCCGGCTAAGAGCAGTGCGACTAAGAGCAGTGCCGCTAAGGCAGCTCCGGCTAAAGCCGCGGCTAAGACCAAGGCTACGGCTAAGACTGCGGCTAAGACTGCGGCTAAGACTGCGGCTAAGACTGCGGCAGATAAAGCTCAGGGCGCGACTAAGCTCGCGGCCAAGAGCGCAGCCAAGACAGCGGCAGCTCCGCAAGCCAGTGCTAAAGCAGCGGCGAAGAAGAGCAGCGCGAAAAAGGCTAAATAGCTAATCCTAAGCTGCGGCGTGCTAGCTTTTTAGTCTTAAGGCGAGAGCGGTAGACTAAGCTAGGGCGAGTCAGGCAGTGCCATGAGGCACCATGACGTCCTAGACAGAGGGCGTGGTGCCGCTTAATACTACTTAAGGGGTAAAAGGTCAGACTTTTGCCCCTTAGTTTTGTAAGGCTGACTCATCAAGCCACGCCAAATAGGCTGGTGCTCGTGTTATAGGCTAGCTAGTGCGATGCTGGGAACATGACTGGTAACAGCTCGGCGTGGAGACAGGGTGACAAATGCGGCTGTGAGTTTGGTCGTGGCACAGCACATCTGTGCTCCCACTAATAAAAAAGTGGGAGTTACAACCGGTTGGCGGTCCTCATGAGCCGCTCTTTGAGCATCATCAAGCGGCAGGCTCTAGGAGCTGAGCCTCTGCGATGAGCCTCTGCGATGAGCTGCAGGGCTGTGCTGATGCGATAAGTAGCAGAGCTGCGCTGATGCGATAAGTAGCAGAGCTGCGCTGATGCGATAAATAGCAGAGCTGCGCGCTAGAGCCAGGCCTAGTACAATGTTGCTGTAGTAGGCTAGATTCGGTGAGGCGGGGGCTTAGTACGCTCAAGTGGGCGTGTAACTTAGGTTTAGCGCCCCAAAGGTGCGGACTAGGGTTTGCTTTCTGGTGGTGGTTTACCAGTTGCGGCTTTGGCGCGCCTCAGTTTGCGCGGGGGCGGAAGTTAGGACTAAGTGCGGGGAGTAGGAAGAATGCAAGTACAGAAGAAAAATCGTAATCGTGAATTAGTCTATGGCATTAATGCGGTAGAACAGGCCCTGGAGACCACGCCCGAGATGATCTTATCGGCCTGGGTGGCCAAAGGTCGTGATGATGATAAACGCATTACTAAGATTGTACATGGTCTAGCTCAAGTGGGTATTGTGGCCCAAAGCGCGATGCGGCACTTTTTGGATGAGAAATGCGATGGAGGTGTGCACCAGGGCGTGGTCATTGAGATAAAGTCGACCCCACCTAAGAATGAGCATGACCTCTATGACTTTTTAGATAGTCTCAAAGAGCAAGCAGTTGCGCCATTTTTACTGGTGTTAGATGGGATTACTGACCCGCGTAATTTAGGGGCAGCTTTACGCTCGGCTTGGGCGGCCGGAGCGCATGCGCTGATCGTGCCTAAGGACAAGTCAGCCGCTTTTACGCCAGCTGCCCGTAAAGCCGCCTCAGGAGCGGTGAGTGTAGTGCCACTGTTTGCTGTGACTAATTTAGCGCGTGTCTTAGATGACTTAAATGAGCGTGAGATTAAAGTGGTGGGTTTAGCTGGTGAAGTTGATTCTTCCATTTATGACACTGATTTAACCGGGCCTTTAGCTCTAGTCATGGGTTCGGAGGAATCGGGATTGCGTCGTCTCACCCGCGAGAAGTGCACCACTATTACAAAGATTCCTATGGCTGCAGGCGTAGAGAGCTTAAATGTCTCCGTGGCTGCGGGCATTGCCTTGTTTGAGGCGGTACGGCAACGCCGCTCCTAGTCGCTAATGGCTAGCTAGTTACAAGCTAGTTACAAGCTATTTATGAGCTAGTTACAAGCTAGTTCCGAGCTATTGGCTCCTTGCGTCCTGAGCTAGGGCCAGGGTAAACTCCTGGCCCGCTAGGATGCTGGATTCTTAGCCTGATAGCGTGCTTTAGCCATGGCGCCTGCTTGTGCTTTAGCGCTTGCTTGTGCTGTGGCTTTGGAGCAAGGGCGCCCCGCCGCCTCTGCCGCCTCTGCCGCCTTTGCCCTCTTTTTTCCTTTGGCCTGTTCTCACTCCTTTCTTCCCATCTTTCCTCTCTATTCTTTTGCTGTGGCAATGATAAACCAGGCATTTATTTCACGATATATAAGGCTTGTTCTGCCGTCCTAACTTCTTACAAAGTAAATTTACGATGCTGGGGCGTGGTAAGGATTACGGCTTGTCTATAGGACAACCCATATTGGCATGACTTATCTGAGGTTTTGGTACTGTTCTTTGCTATCCCTAGAGAATCCTAGAGCATCCTAGAGAAATAACTAGTAAAGGTCTTATAAAGTCTGGTAAGACTACGTAACGCTTAGCTATTCTTTTGTAGGCATGGGGTTTCACTTATTAAGAGATCCAGGCAGCTAAATACTCCACTAAGCCTATCGCATGGCTCTATAAGGCAAGCGCCACAAACTCGGGCCCCTGTGGCTCGAGATATCAGTCTTTGGGGCATCCCCATCTTACTTATAAAATAAATTTACGCTGCTTGGGGGGACAAGGATTACGGCTGGTTGCAAGGAAAAGTTGAGGTTGAGGGCGCTTGGTCGCGAAGCTGGGGCTACTTGGTTGCCAAGCTGGGGCTACTTGGTTTTCAAGCTGGGGCTACTTGGTCGCCAAGCTGGGGTGCTTTATCGCAGAGTTTGGGAGGCTTTGTTGCCAAGCTGAAGCGTAGCGGTGAGCTGAGGCGGAGCGGCGCTAGCGTAGGTGGACTTAGCGCTTGGCTCTTTTTTGGTGGGGCTAGCTTTATTTGTCAGGTGGGGCTAGTGCTCAGGAAAAGATGCGGGATATTTTGTGATTAAGCTTGCAAAAAAGCTATTTTTCGGTAGAATACAACGCACTTCAGTCACGTGTCATCTCCATGGTGGGAATGTCACGTCAGCTTCCTTGTCTAAAACGAGACTGAAATTTTAGACTTTTACCGTAAGGGGCATTTATTCATGCGTCACTACGAAATCGTATTCCTGGTTCACCCAGATCAGTCCGATCAGGTTCCAGGTATGGTCGAGCGTTATAAGAGCGAGATCGAGAAGACCGGCGGCAAAATCCACCGTCTTGAGGACTGGGGTCGTCGTCAGCTCGCTTATCCTATTATGAAGCTGCACAAGGCCCACTACGTTTTAATGAACGTGGAAGCTGAGCAAGAGGCCATTGACAGCATCGAGAACAATTTCCGTTATAACGACGCCGTTATTCGTAATTTAGTCATCCGTACTTCCGGCCCTGTGACTGAGCAGTCGCCTATGTTAAAGGCCCGTGAAGAGCGCCGTCCAGCTCGTGACGACAACGACAACCGTCGTTCCCGTCAGGATCGCGACGTTGAGTCCGACGACCTTTCCGCTCAGTAAGCCTTAGCGCTTTCCTAGCTTTTTCTAGAGGACTAAATCATGGCTCGTTATTTCCACCGCCGTAAGTTCTGCCGTTTCACCGCTGAGGGTGTAACTGAGATCGATTACAAGGACGTTGCTTTACTCCGTAACTACGTTACTGAGTCTGGCAAGATTGTGCCAAGCCGCATCACCGGTACTAGCGCTAAGTACCAACGCCAGCTCGCTACTGCGATCAAGCGTGCTCGCTTCTTAGCTTTATTACCTTACACCGATCTGCACAGCCGCTAATTTATAGGCTCATTAAGCTTTGTAACCGTCTAAAGTTGTCTTAAGTACTGAAGTTGTCTTAAGTACAGAAGCTCTCTTCACTACACTAAGGCCCCGCTTCAGTCTCGCCTTATCAAGTTTTAACTTATAAGGATGTTGCCTTAAGCATGAGGTTTTACTTAGCTCTTGCAGCTCTTGAACTTTGTAAGCTCTTCAAGCTTACAAGCACCGCACCAAGTACTTAGTATCAAGTGCCTAAGATTAAGCAAGCGAGCTAAAGACATCGAGCTGGTAAATACGTCCAGCTTATAAAGACATCAAGGTGGTTTAACCAAAGCCCTCTAGAGCCGTGCTAGCGCGTCAAGGATTAAAGGAAATTTCTCATGGAAATCATTCTGCTCGACAAGATCGCTCACTTAGGCGGTCTCGGTGACAAGGTAAAGGTTCGTAACGGTTATGCCCGTAACTACCTCTTACCACAAAAGAAAGCTGTCTTAGCCAACGAAGAGAACTTAAAGAAGTTTGAGGCTGAGCGTGTGCAGTATGCTGCTAAGATTGCAGCTGAGTTAGACGCCGCTCAAGCTCGTGCTAAGAAGATCGAAGAGTTAGCCGTTGTGACCATTGCTTCTAACGCTGGTGACGAAGGTAAGTTGTTCGGTTCGATAGGTACTCGCGATATCTCCGAGGCTTTAACTGCCAGCGGTATCGAAGTGCACAAGAGCGAAGTTCGTATGCCAGACGGCGTGATTCGTTCTGTGGGCGAGTACGAGATTGCTTTACAGTTACACGCTGACGTCAAGACTACCATCAAGGTGGTGATTGAGGGTATCAAGTAATACCTATCTTGGCTTAAGCCAAGCTTGCGTGCAGCCCTAAGCATTGATGCTAGGCTGACATAGCCAGTTGACTAGCTAATCATAAGCTAGTTGAGGCAAAGATAGAGCAGGTCATAGTACCTGCTTTATTTTTTTGTGCTGAGGCGACACCACGCGCCAACGGCCGCAGCGACCCTACGTGCCGCAGCGACACCATGTGCCGATGCGACCCTACGCTAGGTAGTGCGCCTTTACTAGGTGAGTACCGTGCTAGGGAATAGGGAAAAATATTTTGGTTAATGCCTTGTACTATTAAAAAAGCTTAGTATAATGTAAGCCATCCTGTGGGGGTATAGCTCAGCTGGGAGAGCACCTGAATCGCATTCAGGGGGTCATCGGTTCGATCCCGTTTACCTCCACCATCGTAGGAAACAGAGAAGCTGCTGATGCAGCTTTTTTTGTTTATAGGCCATGGCAAAAGTGTCAGTTGGCCGATATCGCGTGTTGAGCTCGCCTTTTTTCTCCACCTCACCACCTCACCATTTCACCACCTCACTACCACACCACCACACCACCTCACCACATAAGCCTCGTTACTTTGCCCCCTTGCGTTCACACACCCTTGCGCTCTCGCACCCTTGCGCTCTCGCACCCTTGCATTCTCCGTACTGCCTCACGGTCTTATCTGGCTCATGATGCCACACTCTCTTCTCGTCTCTTGCTTCTTGCCTCTTGTTTCTCGTCTCTTGCTTCTTGCCTCTTGCTTCTCGTCTCTTGCTTCTCGTCTCTTGCTTCTTGCCTCTTGTCTCTTGCTGCTAGTTTCTTGCTGCTCGTCTCTCTTCTTTCATCTTTTGTTTCTGGTCTGGGCTGATACCAACTGCTCTGGGCTGGTACCAAGCTGGCTTTTCGGCTTCTCTTAAGATCTACGTTGGTATGACTTCTTTGCGGTTTTGCTTCTTACTGAGCTATCCCTAGAGAAATAGCTTAGTAAGGTCTTATAAGTGGTTAATACTACGCACGCTTAGCTATTATTGCGTAGGTATTGAGTTCACTTATTAAAGATGTAAAGGAAGCGCAGACCGCTACTGAGCTTATCGCATGGCTCTATAATGCAACTTCCAAAAACTCGTGCTCATGTGGGTTTCACGATATATAAGCCTTTTTCTAAGGCCCCAACATCTTATAAAGTAAATTTACGGTGCTTGGACGTGGCAATGATTACGGCTTGTCTCTAGGAAAATTCGCGGTTTAGGTCAATCCAAGATTAAATGATACCAATCTGCTGTCCCCAGCAAGATTGAATGCAGCTTAAGCTGCTTGAGCTGCTTGAATATTGTTGCGGCGGCTGTGCTTGTTGCGGCTGTGATTGTTGTGGCATAAGCTTGCGGCGGCAGCGCTTGTTGCTTTTGTATATAGCTCTCGCGCCCCAACATGATTAAATGTCCGACAAAGGTGCCCAGTTTAAGATTTAAGATAGGGAAATGCTATTATAGCGTTCACTCTTTGTTCCCTGAGCATTACCCCGGAATGCGTTCTTTCTCCTTAAGAGATAAGTAGGGGCTAGTACCTTGGGGCTCGGAGAAAAGAAGAGTGGGGCCTGGTGTGGGCACAAGCTTAATTTATGAGGGATAAGCAGATTATGACCTTAGAGCATTTGGATGTGGCCAAGCAAGAAGTACGCAAAAATGAGTACATGAGTGCGGAAATAAGTGAGCGGGCCCTAGGCATCAAGTTAACCCTGCCTGATTTTAACCAGGTCGACCCTTTAAACCTTAAGTTAGTGGCCTTAGATTTAGATGGCACTACTTTACGTGATGATAAGACCTTTTCGCCTCGTCTCATTGCGGTTGTTAAGAAGCTGCAGCGCAAGGGCATTGCCTTTGCCATTTGCTCGGGACGAGCTCCAGAGAGTGTGCAGCGTTTTAGTGATGTGCTGGGTTTAAATAGTGGCCATGGCTATTGCGTCTGCTTTAATGGTGGTGCCCTCATTAATCTTAGCGACATCAAAAAAGACCTTTATTCCAACACCATTAACGCTACCGATTTAATCGATATCGAAGCCCAGGCGCGATTACATGACTGCGTGATTCACGCTTATAGCACCCGCCGTTTGCTCTTAACTGAGAGCAACATTAAGTTTACCGAGATGGAGATCGCTTCCTCGATGCAGCCTTTTGAAAAGCTGCATTTCCCTGATGAGGTTAATCAAGATGAGCAGGCTTATAAACTCATTGCCGTCGGTGATAAAGAGAAGTTAGATGAGATGCGGCAGTCTCTCCCTCAGGTCTTTTTCGAGCGCTTTAACATTGCCCGTACTCACCCTAACTTCTTAGAGTTTATGCATAAAGATTGCTCTAAGGGCGCGACCTTAGTCCATCTTTGTCAGATCTTAGGCATTACGATGGAGCAAATCGTGTCTTTTGGTGATGCGGAGAATGATATTGAAATGGTGGAAATGGCTGGGGTCGGCGTGGCCGTGGCTAATGCTATGCCTACGCTCTTGGTTAAGGCCCGTTACACCACCTATACCTATATTGACGATGGTGTCGCCATTTACTTAGAAGAGCTCTTTAGCTCCCTGCTGCAAGCAGAGTAGCGCTATGCCGCCAGCAGTGTAGTGCTTGGCCACAGCAGCGTATTGCTACCGCCCCAGAGGTTGTTGCTGTTTACGGGAGTAAGATCGTGCTACTGGTGGCTTTTTTGGGCGCAATACTTATTCTCAGCCCCTCAATGTAGGGGCTTCCTCATTTTTAGCTAATCAGGACATGGCACAATACAGGCTATTTTTTTAGCTTAATGGTCAGAGGTTTTTTTTTGCGCATGACTAATAATGCAGAACAAAATGATATAGCGAGTGCTCAAGACGCCTCCACCAGGAGCGCCAGCGGCGCTGCTCGGGATATGGGTCCCAGGGGCGCCGCGGGAAATATAGGGGATGTTGGGGGCGTAGAGGATATGGTTTCTCGCGGGGGCAATCATCCTGGAGATCAGCGTCCGCCTGAGGAAATTGCGCGGCGTCAAGCTCTCTTACACGATCGTGCCGGTCGTCCTGCCGATAGTTTGCCTTTAAAAGTTACCCTTAAGGCATTCTGGCGTATGCTCTTAAGCTTTTGGGGCAGCAAAGATAGCCGTAAGGCCTGGCTCCTCTTAGCCCTGATTATCTCTTTAACCGGTGGCTCGGTGTACTTAGCTACAGCTATTAATAGCTGGTATAAGACCTTTTGGGACACTATTCAAGAGTATGACCTCCCCGGCTTTAAGCAGCAATTATTAGTGTTTGTGCTGCTTGCGACCATTCACGTGTTGGTGACGGTTTACAATGCCTACCTTAAGTCCTGTCTGGCGATTAATTGGCGTACCTGGCTTACCGGTAAGACCATGCAGATGTGGCTGAGGCAAGATAATTACTTTAAGCTCCAGTTAACCGATAAGAATACAGATAACCCTGACCAGCGTATTGCTGAAGACTTAAATCTCTTTGTCTCATCCACCATTGTCCTTATTTTAGGTACGGCTACTGATTTAGCCATGATGGTGACTTTTGGTATTGTCTTGTGGGATTTATCGTCAGCTGTTGATATCACTGTTTGGGGATACCAAATTCACTTACCTGATGGCTATATGTGCTATTTAGCTCTGATTTACGCCATTATTGGTACTGCTTTAACCTTTTACTTAGGTAAGCCTTTAGTGCGCTTAAACTTCCGGCAACAGCGCTATGAAGCTGACTTCCGTTTCTCCTTAATTCGCGTGCGTGAGAATAGTGAGTCTATTGCTTTATATAAAGGTGAAAAGGAAGAGGGCCAGCATCTTGATAATAGCTTTGCGAGCCTGGTCGGTAACTATATCAAGCTCATTGTCTGCACCAAGCGCTTAGGCTTTTTAACCTTAGGTTATGCTCAAACTGCGGTGATCTTTCCTATGTTAATCTCGGCTCCATTATATTTTGCCAAGATTATTACCATGGGCTCGATTATGCAGATTAATTCAGCCTTTGGCCGCGTCCAAGATAGCCTCTCTACCCTGGTTTCTAACTTTAGCTCATGGGCTTCGTGGAAAGCGGTGGTTGACCGTCTCTCTTTGTTCTACCTTTCTTTAGAAGAGATGGAGCATATCCAATGCTTACCGGTGCAGCATGAGGCTCCCGAGACCACTGCTAGCGCCTCAGCTACTACCAGCACTGCTGCCAGCGCCACAGCTGCTGCCAGCACTACAGCCGCTAGCTCTGCTGCCAG
>Cebus_capucinus_imitator_PRJNA485217_SSR093__coassemble_425_pt1 | contig 17542 bp, 10 predicted proteins | sample Cebus_capucinus_imitator_PRJNA485217_SSR093__metabat2_low_PE_002 | metagenome-assembled genome bin Cebus_capucinus_imitator_PRJNA485217_SSR093 | reverse complement strand
ACATCTGGCATAAACATCTGGTATGACATCTGGCATAAACATCTGGTATGACATCAAGCATGAGCAGCGGGTATGACATCTGGCATAAACATCTGGTATGACATCAGGTATGAGCAACAGACATGACATCAAGCATGAGCAGCAGGCCTAAAACTATGGTATAAGAGACTTAGCATAAGGGGTAGGACAATTGCGGCGAGACAGAGAAGATAACAGGTAAAACAGGCATCAAGAGCTGAGGCCATTAAGACGCGCAAATCTGGCAATGTAGATAGCACCAGGCCAAGCGTGCTTTGTTGTTATAGTCATACCAAGCGTGCTTTGTCGTGATAGCCTGGCTTAGGAGGCTATGCTTGATAGGCTAGGCTTGGTCAGCTTGGTATACCAGGCTTACCAGGTTTACGATAATGTTGTTCATAATGGAACTATCTCTATAGCTAGCTGCTCTAAAGAGAGACCAAGAGCAAATGGCTACAAGTCTACCATGACATAAAGCTAGTCTAATTTAACTAATCCTCAACATACGGTAACGTCAGAACCAATATCAGCAATTTAGTGCGCTTCCTAAGCCTAAGCTCAGAGCAAAAGCTTATGATTAGTAATATTGATGAGCAGCAACAGCCACTTTAGTTATCATGCTCTTATCCCCTCTGCTAGCCAGCACCAGATTCTGCTAGCCGTACCAAGTAAAGCCCCCAGCAGGATGCCTTGCTCCTAATAGCCATAGCTAGAGACAAAGCAAAGGACGCTATGCAAGTAAGAGCACTTGTGCAAATCAAGTAAGGACGCTTATACGAGCAAGAGCAATTGTCTGAGTGGGAGCAATTGCCTGAGTGGAGCAATTGTCTGAGTGGAGCAATTGTCTGAGTGGAGCAATTGTCTGAGCTAAAGCACTGGTGCAAGTAAGAGCACAAGTGCAGGCGAGGACGCTTGTTGTCATGCTATAACCAGTTATCACGCCAATGCGTGGCTTGGCACAGTTTCCGCGTGCTCTTACATAAGGTAGTAGCTTTATAAAAGCAGAGAAAGTAAGAAGCTATATTCATTAGTAGACAACCACTCCCGGGCTCATAGGCCAAACTGCTACCCCTGACCCTGGGGTAAAACCACCGTGATTGCTATCAATTCCAATTACATTAGATAAAGCATAGGGAACTTAGAGACATAAGTAAGTGCTTAATAACAACATGAAGAGAGCATGGAGACATCGAGAGCACCGCTAGAGCATGGCGGAAATATAGCTAGAGCGCGGCTGACATAGAGCTAGAGCATGGCGGAAATAGAGCTAGAGTGCACCAGAAAAGACTAAGCTGTAGTTTGAGGCATGGTGACTCTTAAAAGGAGAGGTTCTCTTGCTAGCAAGCCTTACCTCTATCGCGCTCTTAATAGGAACATCTAGTAAGTCTCACCGCTTGTTGCTTGCTGGTTTATCACCTCGCATAAGCTCATCTGCCTAAGTAATACAAGTAAAGCTTATGCCTAAGCAAGACAAGTCAAGCTTAGACTTAATTTAACCTGTGCTCACGCTAAATTATGCTATTATTTATCGCTAACAGCTGGTAGTCAGGGAGTTTTGAAAAGCTGATATGGTTAAAAGCGTAATTGCCCAAACTTGTTTTATAGTACTGAGTACCATTGGCTTTGGCTCAGTTACCATGGGGTCAATGACTACCGCGCAAGCCGAGGAGATTGTCCTCGACTCTTCTGCGGCTATTGTTAACTCCTCAATCATTCTGCAAAGCGAATTAAATCAGGCACAGGCTGAAGCGGAGCAAACCTTTAAACGCCAAGGTGCTAATGTTAGCCCTATCAATATCCGGCGCGCTGCTCTGGAGCAATTGATTACCCGCTCCATTGTCTTACAGCAGGCCCAGCAAAACGGCATTGAGCTCACTGACACCCAAATTAACCAAGCTCTGGCTCAGACTGCTATGAGCAACAATACCTCTGTTCAAGCTGTCTTACGTAGCTATAACCCCAACTCCGAAGCTCAGGCTCGTTCTGACTTTGCCGAAGAGCTTATCTTAACGGAAGTACGTAATAATCAAGTACGCCGCCGTATTCGTATCTCTGACGCCGAAGTTGATCTTTTAGCTAAAAACTTACAACAGATGGGTTCGGTGGAACCAAGCTACCACTTAGCACAAATTATTCTGCCTTTAAGTGCTAATGCCTCTTCCGCCCAGGTAAATAGCATCACCGCGCAAGCTAATCACATTAAGCAAGAAGCTAACGCCGGGGCTGACTTTAATGCTTTAGCTGCGCAATATACCCAGGGCTCTACTGCTAGCCAAGGAGGTGATCTTGGTTATGTCCCCGAGAGCCAAGTCCCAGTGCCTTTTGTCCCTGCTTTACTTAAGGCTAACGTAGGTGACGTCATTGGCCCTATCCGCTCTCCTTTTGGCTTACACCTCTTAAAGCTCTTTGATGTATCGACCCAAGCCGTCGAGCCTATTACTACTTATAAGGCTGCTCATATCTTGCTCACTACTTCCGTGATTTTCTCGGATGAAGCTGCATTAAGAGAGTTACAGAGCTTACGCCAACGCATTATTAGTGGTGAGATTTCCTTTTATGATGCGGCTAAACAATACTCTGAAGACTCCGGCTCTGCTGCTTTAGGTGGTGAGTTAGGTTATGCCCCAGCAGGCCGTTATGACCCAGGTTTTGCCCAGGGCTTAGTTAAATTACAACCTGGCCAAATCTCTGAGCCAATTAAGTCTTCCTTTGGCTGGCACTTAATTTACTTAGAAGATAAGAAGATCGATAAGAACAGCAAAGAGGCCTATAAACAGCGCGCGCGTGAGCTGATTTATCGTCGTCTCTTCCAACAAGAGAGCCAAGCCTGGGAGCGTGAGATTCGTGCTAACGCCTTTGTCCACGTGACCGACCCTGTATTAATCGAAGCGGGCGCCGCAGAATCCATGGACTCAAACCAGCAAGGCTAAGCGCTCCGCCGTTCCTGCCCAAGCGGTAGGCATCACGGCACACCGCACGCCGCAAGCTGCATGCTGGTGCGTATCGCTCACGACGGATGGACTTCGCCCCGCGGCACGCATCCTTGGGTGTCACCACGGGCGTCTTTGTGTACGGCCATTCCCTTTTTAAAGCTTAGATTGCCTGGCAGTCTAAGCTTTTAATTTTATTAGTGATTTATTCGTGAGGTTAACTCCGTGGTTTCCGCTAATACTGATGTTGCTAGTGCGTCTCCAATAGCTGTGACTCCTGTTCACACCGCTGCTGCTAGTGCCGCTGCTGCTAGTGCCACTTCTGTTAGCAATGCTCCTATTAGCGCCGGCACAGCTGCTAGTGTCGCTGCTGCTTGCGCTGCTTCTGCTAGTGCCGCTGCACATGAAGCTAATCTGCGAGCTATTCGTATCGCGATTACTACAGGTGAGCCTGCCGGTATTGGCCCGGAACTGATGTATGACCTCACCTGCCAAGATCCCCATACCCTAGCTCTGCATGCCCGCATTGCTCATACAAGTCAGAACATGAGAGCTCCTGCTGCTAGTGATGATGTAAGCGCGCCCCAAGACAAGGTAGTCGAACTGGTGCTTATCGGCAATAAAGCCCTATTACAAGAGCGGATGGAGATTCAGCGCCAGGCTTACTTAAAGCGAGGCCAAACAGTACCTAATTTTGTCTTACATGACTTTGACCCTATGCATCCTGTCGCTACTGGCCCCGATGCTTCTGGGATTGGACATATTAGTATCTTAGACCTGCCTTTAGCGACTAAAGTAGAGCCAGGCAAACTCAATCCTGCTAATGCTGCATATGTCCTCAATATTTTAGATAAGGCTATTGCAGGTATTAAAGAAAAGACCTTTGCCGCTATGGTCACCGGACCTATTGCCAAGAGTGTTATGGTAGCTGGTGGTTTAGCAAACTTCACCGGTCACACCGAGTATCTCCAAGAGCAATTCAATGCCCCTGAAGTGGTGATGATGCTCGGCTGTGCCGCCATGAATGTGGCTCTGGTGACCACGCACTTGCCTTTAAAAGACATTAGCGCGGCCATTACTAAAGACAAATTACGCCACATTATCACGATCTTGCATCATGACCTTAAGACCCGCATGGGCTTTAGCGATCCCAAGATTTTTGTCTGTGGCTTAAATCCTCATGCCGGCGAATCAGGTGTCTTAGGTCACGAGGAAATAGACACCATTATCCCGGTTTTAGAGGAGCTGCGTGCCCCAGCACTATCTTCACAGAGCGCCACCGACGCGATTGCGCCAGCAGAGATTCAGGGCATGGACTTACATGGCCCTTATCCTGCGGATACTATCTTCCAAAAGAAATACTTAGATGAGGCCGCCGCTATTCTGGCAATGTATCACGATCAAGGCTTACCTGTACTAAAATATGTAGGCTTTGATTCGGGATACAATACTACTTTAGGTTTGCCTTGCATTCGTACTTCGGTTGACCATGGCACGGCCCTTGATTTAGCGGCAACGGGTCAAGGTGACGCGGGCTCCCTACTAAATGCCGTGAGCTTGGCTCTTTACATGGTGCGCCAAGAACAGCGCTACCAGCAGCAATAGCGCTCCGTCTACCAAGCTCCCGTGCCCCACGCGCTCCCGTACCCGAGCCCCCGCACTCCCGTACCCGCGCTCGTACCCGTGCGCCCGCGCGGGCGCGCCTCACGGACAAAATAGCCCATTTGTGCGCTCCCCTCGCTAGAGAGCGCTAAAGAGAGCGAAAGAGCACGAGAGAGCGCGAGCAGCACGCGGCACTACTGTTAATATCTATCCATTAACCTAGGATATCCCTGATCCCATCTCGGACTAGCACAAGGACTTTATGGCTTTACCTCCACCGTATATGAAAGCGCGGAAACGCTTTGGACAAAACTTCCTCGTCAATGACTACATCATTAACTCGATTGTGGATGCGATTAATCCTCAGCCCGGCGATTATCTCGTGGAGATTGGACCTGGTCATGCGGCCCTGACCCGTCCCGTATTAGAAAGAGCGAAGCGTCTGACTGCCATTGAGTTAGACCGTGATTTAGCCGAGCGCTTACGCCATGACCCTTTTTTACAGGGACTGAATTTAATTGAGGCTGATGCCCTTAAGGTGGACTTTGGTGCTTTAGAGGGTAATGGTTCTTTACGCGTCTTTGGTAATCTCCCTTATAACATCACCAGTCCTCTCCTCTTCCATCTCTTAACCTTTACTGGCATTAAAGATCTGCATTTTATGCTGCAAAAAGAAGTGGTCGAGCGCTTAGCTGCTGGTCCTGGTTCTAAGGACTATGGCCGCCTCACCGTGATGGCTCAGTATCATGCCCACGTGATTCCCGTGCTGACGGTACCACCATCAGCATTTGTACCGCCCCCAAAGGTAATGTCAGCGGTCGTGCGCTTAAAACCAAAAGATCTGAGTCCAGAAGAGCGCGCCCTGGCCCCATTTTTAAATAAGATTACTACCACAGCTTTTGCGGCACGCCGTAAGACTATTCGTAACTCCTTAGCTAGCCTCTTTAGTCAGGAAGAATTAATCCAGGCGCAGTTCGATTTAGATGCGCGGGCCGAGGACTTACCTATTGCTGTCTTTGTTGCTTTAGCTCAGCTCTTACAGCAAAAGCGCAGCTTAGAAGATCTAGAACAAGAAGAGGCTTTACAAGCCGAGCAAAAGAAAGCCCGCCGCTTAGCTAAGCTTAGCCCTAATAGTACTGCGACTGCATCCCCTGCCTCGGACGCAACAGAAGATAGCACAGACGCAACAGAAGCTAGCGCGGACTCCGTAGCTGCCGCATCCGCAGGTACCACTGCTAATGCCGCCGCTAACCAAGTGGATGTCGCCGTGGATGCCACTGCTGCTAGCGCGGGCACGACGAAGAAGCAAAAGCAGAATTACCCACGTAAGCCTGACAAGCGCAAGATGCATCATAAGTTTGATGACTTCGACTTTAATGATATCAACGCTGATATCTAAGCGCGCCCCCCTCGCCTCAAACTAGAGCTTTTAAAGCGCTTTGCTCGCCTCTAGCTCTTAGCTCACCCAGGCAAAGAGCAGAGCCAGGCTAGCGATAAGCGCCATAATAAGCGCCATAAAAGCTATCAGGGCCAGGCTGGCAATAAGGGGCCAGGCGGACAATAAGGGATAAAAGCTCCTACCAGCGACGGCAACAGATGCAGCAACAGCAGTAAACGCAGCCACAGCCGTAAACTAAGCAAATACGGTAACTGCGGCGCCACCGATGTGACAACAGTGCTAATACTGCAGAAGATGCAGCATATTTGCTGATGTTACGGGAAATACGGTGGAAAGCTGAGCTGAGCTCAATAGCGATTGAGCTAATTTGCTGCTGAGTTGCTGCTGAGTTGCTGCGATACTGAGATAATGAGCTCATGAACCACTGAGCTACTGAGATAATGAGCTACTAAACTACCGACGCTAATACTGCTTTTGGCTTTGCTTACCAGATTTTTTCAAGGATTTTATGACCACTTCGCTTAAAGCTGATGATCCTCTCATTACTGTTGTCACACGTAATCAGGAATTGCTTGCCGGCAAACGCCTCTTAGTCATGGGCGATATTCCCTCTTTGCAACTCCTTAACACGCTGATTCCCACCAAGCAGGCGCTGGTACTCTGTGACAGCTATGAGATGGCACAGGGCTTAAGCGCCATGATGGGCGTCAAGCTAGGTCATAGCCTCTACGAGAGCGCTACGAAAAAGCATGTCACCATTACTTTTGCCGCTCCTGACCATGAGCAACTCATAAATCAAGTAAAAGAGTTAGCCCCGGAAGTAGTGCTGCTCTTTGTGAGCAAAAGTAAGGGCTTAAGCAATTATCTCTTAGCTAAGCTAAGTCCTCTCATTACTACTCCCTACACCTTACTTTTGTTAGGTCGTAACGACAGTGGTGGTAAGAGTGCTGACACTTTAGTTAAGGGCGTAGCTTCCTGTTTTAAGCGTGATAGCGCGCGCAAGTGCTCGCTTTTCCAAGCTAATTTAAGCGGACAAGAGCACTTTAAGGAACCAGAAGCACCAGCAGCTGTAACCTATCGCGGCATGACTTTAGAGCAAGCCCATGGTTTATTTAGTCAGGGCCGCCTTGACCAAGGTACTGCCTATCTCTTAGAAGAGCTCTTACCGCACCTCACTGTGGCCGCAGAGGGCGCTACGAAGCCAAGCGCTGCTGCTGATGCCGCTCAGCCAGGCTCTGTTAGCGCCGCTAAGAACACAGCTCAGGCTCAGAACACAGCTCAGGCTCAGAACACAGCGCTTACGCCAGAAACGCCTCTTAATGCCTTAAAACTCACTCCTGAGGTCGCAGGACGCTTACAAGCGGCCTTAGATTTAGGCTGTGGCTCGGGTATCTTAGCTCTCACTTTGGCCTCTTTAGGGATAAAGCAAGTTATCGCTACTGATATTAGCGCTATTGCTTTAACCACTACCGCACGCAATGCCACACGCTTAGGCCTTAATGTACAAACCTATGCTTGCAACATGCTCCCTGAAGCTAGCGCTATGGCAACCTTAGTCCCCGCCCAGCATAAGTTTGACCTCATTGTGACTAACCCTCCTTTCCATCAGGGGGTCAATCGCTCACTTAAAGAGACCCTCAACATGATTGCCCAGGCGCCTCAGTATTTAACCAAACAGGGCCAATTGCTCTTAGTAGGAAATACTTGCTTAAACTACAACCTGCCTTTAGCGGAGTCTTTTACTAAGGTCAAAGCTCTCCATGAGGACAGCAAATTCTGTGTCTATCAAGCCAGCACGATTGCAGATAGCGAGGCCTAGCGCGTCACCTCTCTTTGTCCGCCGCGCTCGCGCTACTTACCAGCGCTACGCCCGGCGTAGCTCACTGGCGTGAGCTTACCGACAATGCATCCGGCGCTACGCCCCGGCGTAGCTCACTGGCGTGAGCTTACCGGCACTGCGTATCAGCTCAGCGTAGCTCACTAGCACTACGAACCAATACTAATGAGCGCGCTATCATGACGCCAGAAGCGGCTTTCTTAAGCCACACTCTGGCGCACGCCTTATTTCCCATCTTTCCTACCAAACTCAACCCTAACTTACAAAGTAATACCCTTCCTTTTCTTTGCTTGAGCCTACATTGGCACGACTTCTCTGAGATTTTGGTGCTTTCCTTTGCTAGCTCTAGAGAAATAGCCGGGCAAAAGTCTGATAAAGCTGGTACGAATACTTAACGCTTAGCTATTATTGCGTCATAATTTAGTTCACTTTTTAAAGATGTAAGGTTAGCTTAGGCCTCTATAAATCTTGTCTAGCTGATAGAGAGCACAACTTCTAAAAGAAAAAACAACTCGTACCAAGGTAAAGGCTACGATAACTTCCTTCCTGCCATGCCGGATGCCAGCGTCATGCCGGATGCCAGCTGCCAGATACCAACTAGCAGCAGCCAGCTCAATAGTTGCCTACTATGACTGCCTACTGCCCTAGCTCTCTAGCTGCTACTAGGCCAGCTCAATAGCTGCTTGCCTGTCGTAGCCCACTAGCTGCCTGCCTTAGCCATCCTTCTTAAGTTACTAAGCTCAAGCTAAGTTAATCAACCTATCATTAATGGCATAATCCGCTCATTGCGCTTATATAGTTATAACTATTTTGCTAGAATAAGCGCTGGTTATCAGAGCCCCATCCTCTACTTAATTCTTTACTAAGCTAGTACTAGCTTAAGTCTGGAGTGAGTTATCTCTCTGGGTGTCATAAGGTCAGAAGCTTTACTTAGCTTGTTTGTACTTAAAAAGCAGGCTGAGTTAAGAATGCCTGGTGCCGCGTGAAACTACGTAGTACCGCATACTTATAGGGAGAGTTAGGTCTGTTTTCTGTAAGGAGTAGCACCTAAGGATGGCAAAATTGATGGATAGAGGGGCCAACAGATCTGGTCAAGCCGTAATAGCTTTACTACCAATTAGAGCAATACACCTTATCCCGGTGGCTAAATAAAAAGACCACAAGCAAACAACGCAACATAAGACTCAGCCACAGACACCGTAGGAACCAAGTAGCCCCAGCTAAAACTAAGTAGCCACCGCAAGAACCACTAAGCAAAAGCCCAGGTGCAACTGCTTTTGGCTTAGGTGATGGTCTTACATAAGAGATAAGCCTGAGCTTAGGTGATGGGTCTTAGTTTCGCTTTCTTACCAGCTAAGCTAAGCTTTTATCGCTTTACTTGGGACATTGTGCAGTGGCGATGCGGCAACGGTGCGGCAGTGATGCGGCAACGGTCTGCAGTTGTAACGCAGTGATGCGGCAACGGTCTGCAGTTGTAACGCAGTGATGCGGCAACGGTGCGGCAATGGTGTGGCAACGTGCGGTGTTGTGCAGCGGCGGTGCTGCAGTTATGCAGCGACAGTGCTGCTTTGGTCTATAAGTGCAGGAATAGCTCCATATGCCAAAAATTCTTTGGATGTCCCCTTTTAGCTTGCATGATATTTCATCGGGTGCATCGATTAACTGTAAAACTGTGCTCGAGGGCTTAGTTAAGCGCGGTTTTGAGGTCTGGTCCTGTTCCTCTTTTATCTTTGATGTCCCTAATGGCGCCCGTCTCTTCCAAAACTTGACTGAGACCTTAGCCCAGAGCGAGCGCAATATCTTTGAGACCGATGATAACGGGATCCACTATGTCTATACCCGCTGCCACTCGACTTTTGAGCATGAGCAGACCTTAGATGAGATGGATCTCTACTACAACACTTACTGTGAAGTGCTCGACCGTTTTAAACCTGATATCTGCATCTCTTTTGGTACCAGCATGGTCTCAATGACCTGCTTTGCTGAAGCCAAAAGAAGAGGCATTATCACCATTTACCCGGTGCTCAATGGCAATCACGGCAACTATTCTTTCCCTGATATCGATTTAATTCTCACCGACTCTAAAGCATCAGCGCAGCTCTATCGGGAGCGTGACCATATTCGCATGATCCCTATACAAGAGACCTTTAACCCAGCTCTCTTTACTAGCGCTACCCGTAATCCGCAATATGTGACTTTTATTAACCCTAGCTTTGAAAAGGGACTTGCTCTCTTTGCCGTATTAGCCTTGAAATGCAAAAAAGAGCTCCCTAAGCTTAAGTTCTTAGTAGTGAACTCCCGAGGTAACTTTGCCGAGAATGTGCAATACCTCCATCCTAAGGGAGATAAGGATACCCATCCTTTTAATCCTAAGGACTTTAGCAATGTTGATATGACGCCAGTCACGAACAATATGCGTCCTATTTTTGCTCAGACTAAGGTCTTAATTGCCCCATCTTTATGGTGGGAAAGTTGGGGCCGAGTGGCTACCGAAGCGGTCTTAAACCAAATTCCTGTCCTGTGCTCTAATTCAGGCGGTCTCCCTGAGGCTATTGGCGGCGCCGGCATTGCCTTAGCTCCCCCTGAGCATTGCCTCCAGGATCATCTCTCAATTCCCGATGAAGCAGAGATTCAACCATGGTTTGATGCCTTAAAGCGCCTCTTAGAAGAAGATTGGTCAGCGCAATTAAGAAAAGCCCAAGAGCAATTATCTTTAGATAAGGGCTTAGACAATATTATTCGCGTGCTCCTGCCTTATCTTAATCAGAGAAATCAGGATAAATTGCACTTTAACTACAGCAATCCGCTGCTCTAGCCCTTACTTGCGAGAGGCGACACTGCATAGGCCTAGCCTCGGCGCTCTCATGCCGCTGGTGACTAAGTTAAGTTCAATAGTCAGCACAGAGAGACTAGCTACAGGCCAAAGCTTGAGAGCTGAGGCAAACTAGAGGTCTGCGGCGAGAAACCCAAGATCTGAGACCTGAGGCGAGAAACCCAAGGTCTGAGACCTGAGGCGAGAAACCCAAGGCCTGAGACCTTAGGCGAGAAACCAAAGGACTTAGCCCCTAGGCTTAATGCCAATAGCGACGCTCCAGGCATATATCCTGAGAGCTAAAGTTTGCAACTTCTGGGACCAGAGGTTTACTTAGTAAAAACGGTCAAAATTTAAGGCTGTCCATACCTGGATTTAGGGCTATCTTAGCCTAAATTTAAGGCTGTTAGGGCCTAGGGTTAAACCTGGCTGAGTCTGAGTCTTGGATTAAGCCTGGCTGAGTCTGAGCCTAGGTTTAGGGCTGTTTGAGCCGGGCTTTAAGCCTGTTAGGGCTAGGTTTTTGGCTGTCTGGGCCTGAGATTTAGAGAGCTTAGAAATATTTAGGGCTAATTAGAGGTGTTTAGTTGATGGGAGCAAACTCAGGAGTTTTTTATGCCTAAGGTTCTCTGGGTATCGCCTTACAGTCTCCATGACGTTTCTTCAAGCGCAGCTATCCAATGTCGCTGTATGCTGGAGAGCTTACAGAGTCGTGGCTATGATATTTGGGCGCTCTCGTCTTTTGTCTTTAATCGTGCCTATGGCAGTATGCCTTCCTTTGGCTCCTTAAATGAACTCTATGCCCAAAACCCACAGATGACGCTCTTAGAGCTCGATGACCGTAATATCCACTATATCTACCTCAAAAATCGCTCTATCCTCGAACCTGAACGCACCATGCGCGAGCAAGAGGACTACTATCTGCGCTTTTTAGAAGCCCTTAAGGTCTTTAAGCCTGATCTTATCATGGGCTATGGCACCGGCATTGACTCGCGTATCTGCTTTGCCGAAGCACAAAGACAAGGCATTCCTACCGTCTATGTGCTATTAAATGCCCATCATGCTAACTTCACCTTTCCGCATGCCAACTTAGTGATCACGGACTCGCACTTTACTTCTGATGTCTATGCGCAGCGTGACCATATCAATTGCCTCCCTTTAGGTGAGTTCATTAATCCTAAACAAGTGGTAGCCAAAGAGCGTAACCCACTATTTGTCACCCTGATTAATGCCGATTTCCCTAAAGGTTTAAGCATTTTTGCTAAATTAGCCGAACGTTGTCAGCAAGAATTACCTGACCTCAAATTCTTAGTCATTAATGCTGATGAAAAGTTCGCACAAAACCTCACAAAACTTCATAAAAAAGATGAACCGCACACTCATCCTTATACCGCCGTCAATTTCCCTAATATCTTAACCACTAAAGTTACCCATGATATTAGATTGATTTATGCCCAGACTAAGGTAGCTTTACAACTTAATTTAACCAGTGAGTCTTGGGGGCGCGTCGCCAGTGAAGCTTTATTAAATAACATTCCGGTCTTAGGTTCAGCCTTAGGTGGTGTGCCTGAGGCCGTAGGCGCTGGCGGCATCGTGTTAACGCCACCGGAGCATTGCCTCCGTGACCACGCTTCTCTCCCTACAGATGAAGAAATTCAGCCTTGGGTCGAAGCCTTAAAACGCCTTTTAAATGAAGATTGGCAGGATAAAATAAAAGAAGCGGTCAAAGCTATAGAGCTAGAGAATCAGATCTCCCGCTTGCAGGCCATGCTAGAGCCTCTCATGCACAGCAGGGGCATAAGCTACGCCCATCGCCACCCTTATAGCTAAAAGCTAGGCAGGAACAGATAAGCTTAACCCGAACAAAGCACTAGCTTCTCGCTAATAAGCCAAGCTTATAACGGCAGATAAGCACAAGCTTCTCGCGGATAAGCCAAGCTTATAGCCAATAAACCAAGTGTCTTGGCGGCAGATGAGCGCAAGCGCACCTGCGCCCCCGCGGAGCACCTCCGTAGCGAGGCTTGGCGGTGCTCTATCAGCGCTTGATCTAGCTTGCAGCCGCAACAAGTGTCCCCACCTTATACTTTGAGCCGGTGGGCACTTACCGATTATCGAGGCATGCACCCCGGATGTCGAAGCTCGGAATCAGTGCCTCGATCTTAATTAATGCTCAGGAGAGTTGTGGGCAAATTGTAACTATGACTTACCTACATCTTCCTGAGCTTTGTTGGAACTTTATGTAAACAGAGGCCCTCTCTACCTGTCCCTACGTAGAGCTATAGAGCTTGCTACAGAGCAACAGAGCTTGCTACTTTGACCAGGGTAGTGGTAATCAAGGGAGGTTAGAGCGTAAACGCGATGCTCCACGGCTCCTGTTTTCACAATAGGATTTGCGCTAAGCTTATAACCTAGCTATTTTTCTCTGCGAGATTGAGTTATGCCAAAGATTCTGTGGATGTCTCCCTACAGTCTACATGACACCTCCTCTGGTGCCTCTGTCAATGCTAAAGACATGCTGGAATGTCTAGCCCGCCAAGGCTGGGAGGTCTGGTCATGTGCTTCTTTCGTCTTTGATAATGTCTCTGGCACATTAGTCTTTGGAGATCTCGCTAAGACCTTACGTGAGGATAAGCACCAGACCTTTATCATCGATGATAATGGTGTCCACTATATCTATACCCGCTGTCATTCGCGCTCAGAGATGGAGTTTACCTTAGCAGAGGGCCAGCTCTTTTATGAGACCTATTTAGACGTCCTCGATGAATTTAAGCCTGATATTGTCTTTGGCTATTGCCCAGGTATGACTTCTCTCACTTGCTTTGCTGAAGCGCAACGCCGCGGCATTAAAACGGTTTACACCTTAGTGAATGGTAATCACCGGCAATTTGCTTTCCGCCAATTTGATCTGGTGGTAACTGACTCGCTGGCTACTTCTAATTACTATGCCGAACACGACCATATTAATGTTGTTGCTACCGGCGCTTTCTTCTCTAATACTTCGCGTTTCCTAAGCCCAGAGCGGGAGCCACAATTTGTTACCTTTATTAATCCTGTTGGTGCTAAAGGTCTCCCTATCTTTGCCAAATTAGCTAAAGTCTGCCAACAAGAATTACCTGATGTGAAATTCCTGGTGGTAAATAGCCGTGGTGAATTTGCTCAGACCGTGACCTATCTGCATGAAAAAGATAAGCCTAATGAACATCCATTTAAGGCTTCTGACTTCCCTAATGTCAGCACCACGGGCAATCAAAAGGATATGCGTCCTGTCTTCCGTATCACCAAGGCTTTAATTGCCCCATCGCTGTGGTTTGAATCATGGGGTCGAGTAAGTAGTGAGGCTGTCTTAAACGGTATTCCAGTCTTAGCCTCCAACTCTGGTGGCTTAAGTGAAGCTATTGCTGGTTGTGGCATCAATATCGAGGCTCCACAGCATTGTAAAGATGACCACATGTCTATTCCTACCGATGAGGAAATTAGACCATGGGTCGAGGCTCTCAAGGAAATCCTCAACTCGGATTATAGCGATAAGATTGCTAATGCCCGTAAGCAGTTATCGCCAGAAAGTGCGCTCAAGAAGACCTTAGATGCTTTCCTGCCGCTGTGTCAGCCAAGCGCTAGTAACGACCCTCTTTACTACTACAAATAACTATTACGCCCTGCGGCGCCTAGTGGCCACTTGTTTTTAGGAAAACCATTATGCCAAAACTATTATGGGTTAGCCCCCTGAGTGTTCACGATACCTCCAATACCTCGGCTCTCCAGATGCGTAATATGCTGCTTTCTTTGCGCGCGCGTGAAGTCGAGATTGTCGGTTTATGTGCCTTAAACTTCTTACACCCAAGCGGCACTTCGATGTTTACCGACTTAGATGAGAAGCTCAAAGGTAATGAGACCTCATTTAATCTCAATGATAACAACATCAACTTTATCTATGTTCGTACTAAGTCCCGTAATTTAGGCGACATGATCTCGCAAGAGCAGCGTGACCTCTATGCTAAGTTCTGCGCGATTATTAACTCGTTCCGCCCTGATGTGGTCATGGGTAGTGGAACTGATATGCTTTCCATGGTGTGCTTTGATGAGGCCCACCGGCGCGGCATTCCAACGGTCTATACCTTATTAGACGGTACCCCACGGCGCTTTAACTTCCCTAATATTGATGTAGTCATTACCGATAGCACGGCTACCGCTAATCTCTATGCCAACATGCAAAAGATTAATGTGGTACCAGTAGGTTCCTTTATTCCTGTCGCCGGACCTTTAGTCTCGCGTGAGGAAGCGGCTAAGGTCATTACTGAGGCCGAGAGTGCTGCTAAAGAGGGTAAGATTAATGCGGAGCAAGTGTTAGCCCGTAACCCTGAGCGTAATCGCATTACTATGATTAGCCCTACCTTAGATAAGGGTGTTACTATCTTTACTAAGCTATCTCAAGTAGCTCCAGCCGAAGCGCAGAAATTTAAATTTACGGTCTATGAGACTGCCCCAGGCCAGTTTAAGGACAACATCGCTAAGGCTACCGGCACGAGCTTTACTGAGGCCGAGTTAAGCAAGATTGAAGTCTTAGGCCCGGAAGTGCCAAGCAAAGAGGTCTTAGAGAGCACTCGTTTACTGGTAGTGCCATCCCTGAGCTTTGAGAGCATTGTGACTATCGCACGTGAGGCTATTGCCCACGGTATCCCTGTCTTAGCTACTAATCAAATCGGTATTGCAGAGTCGGTAGGTGAGGCCGGTGTTTTAGTAGAGCTGCCTCCTACCTGCGTGCGTGACCATAGCGCTATCCCAAGCACTGAGGAATTAGCTAACTTTATCAAGGGTATGAGCATTGTCCTCTCGGAAGATATGAGTGCTCGTTGTGCCCGCGTGACCCAACGTAATGAAGTTAACTTCTCCGCTAACCGCTTAGCTTTAATCTTAAAGCCACTCTTTGATAAGCGTGCCGGTAATAACCCACAATTACTGCGTAACGGTAGCTTAATCTAAGAGCCGCACTAAGTAGCAAGTTCTACTTGCCAGGCTAGTGCTCCTCGCAAGACAAGTGCTCTTCGCAGGGCAATTGCCGCTTGCACAGGGCAAGTGCTCCTCGCAGGGCAAGTACCGCTTGCCATAACCTGGCTCTTTCCCGCATCGTCATGATGCGGGAGCCGGCTCCACCGCCTGCACATTACCGTGCCTAGCAGTTACAGCAGGAACTAGGCTGCCTCCCTGCAGGCCCAGCTAGCACCAGGCCGTGCGCCACCCACTCCCCTTTTGATACTGCTTTTCTCCGCCCTTGCTCTACCTTAACTTCTCCCTACTAAAGCGTGACCTCTCGCCTTAAATCTGCGCCCGCCCCTGCTAACCACGGTATAACCAATACTGCCCCTCACCCAGTTTTTCTTCTTGCTTTGGCAACCAGATTGGCAACATTTAATCTCGGATAGGGCTCAACAGCAGTTTTTCCTATACACAAGCCGTAATCATTATCCCGCTAAAGCATCGTGCATTTACTTTGTAAGATGTTGGGAACGCGAAAAAAGACTTATATATCGGGGAATAAAAGCTTTGTTTATCATGACCATGTTTATCATGGCCATTACCTACCACCAAGATAAGGAGGAAAAATACAGAGTATACCGCGAAGAGAGAAAAGACAGATACTAAAGCAAAGCAAGAGAACAAGGGAAGAAAGAAACAGCAGCACGAAAAAAGTATAAGGCTCAGGAAGATAAGGGGGAGAAAAGAAGATAAAGAAAAGGCAGAAGAATATGATATATGATGAGAATGATGATTAGGCTGCTCGTAAGAAATATAAGAGGCGTTCGGCCTCTATCTTTAGCAAGGCCTCAGGTCAACTTTATGCCGACTTAACTAGCTCTAGCCTACTAAAGTAGCTCTGTACTACTACGCTTTTGTCTTGCCAGGATAGCCTTAACCTCGCCAGGATAATCTTAGCCTCACCAGGAGAGAGTAGACGCTACAGGCCATGCGCCCGGGGCATAGGTTACAACCTGTTATACCCCCCTAACAGGCTAACCCTTCACCTGGTGCCAGACTTTTGGCTATTGCTATAGCTGTAGCCTCACGATGCTTGCTCTTTATCCTACCGCGGCAGAGCCAGCACAAGCCCTGGAACCAGCACAAGACCTGGTACCTACCGCACTACCTTTATCACTAGCAGCATAACTATCTCTACTATCACCGTGATATATCGTAGTGCTCATAGTAGCGGTACTTGGTTTAATCGAGAGAGGCGTCGCACCTAAGTCTAAGTGGAGCTGGGGTACTGCTCTCTCTAGACCAGAGATAACCGTAGTACCAGCGTTAGCACTAGCTGTGCCTACCACTGCACTGGCGCTTGCTGTGCTTACCACTGTGCCAGCACTCAAAGCGCTAGCACTTGCTTTGCCAGCACTAAAAGCACTAGTACTTGCTGTGTCAGCACTCAAAACGCTAGCACTCTCTATGCTAGCTTGAGCTAAGACAGGGTTAGCAACATTGAGCAAAACAGAAGGAGCAGTGCTCGCAGTAGTAGTGGCAGCATCTGGATTGGTTAAGCTGGTAGTTTCAGAGTTATTTAAGCTGGTATGCTGTACTTGCAGCGCGATGCTATCTAAGGTGCTATCCAAGGTGCTATCGCTTGGCACACTCGCAGAAGATAAAGATGCAAGATGAGAAGAGGAACGAGAAAGATAAGGAGAAGAAGCCGCGAGGCTTGGGGATAAGTCAGAGTGGTTTGCAGATAACTCGGAGTGTTTTGCAGATAACTCAGAGAGGTCTGTCGATGAGGACGTACGAGTAGGAGATAAAGCAGAGACTTCAGGGGATAAAGAAAGCGAGCAAAGAGAACTCATGATGACTATGCGGTTATCCCGCCTCCTACTAAATGACTACAAGAGTCAGCACACTTGGTTATGCCCACCACATGGTTATGCTTACCACATGACCATGCCCACCACATGGTTATGCTT
>Cebus_capucinus_imitator_PRJNA485217_SSR093__coassemble_421_pt1 | contig 17835 bp, 9 predicted proteins | sample Cebus_capucinus_imitator_PRJNA485217_SSR093__metabat2_low_PE_002 | metagenome-assembled genome bin Cebus_capucinus_imitator_PRJNA485217_SSR093 | reverse complement strand
TGTTATGGCAAAGCCAGCAAAGCTTGTCTAGCTTGTACCCACATTGGCACGACTTCTCTGAAGTTTTACTACTTTCTGAGCTATACCTAGAGAAATGCCTGAACCAGGTCTTATGAAGCTAGGCAAAGTACGCAACGCTTAGCTATTCTTTAGTAAGAATTGAGTTCACTTTTTAAAGATGTAAAGGTAGCTAAGGCCACCACTGAGCTTATCGCATGAATGGATAACGCAAACCTCTACAAACTCGTGCCAATGTGGGTTGTAGCGCATGTTGCGCCCGCAAAGCTCGTTTTGCCAGCAAAGCTTGTCTAGCTTGGCCCTATGCAGCATAGCGCTTGGCGCTGATGAAGCTGGGTTAAGGTTAGCTAGACTCATAAAAAGCAGGCTGCTTCGTCAAAGTCAGCAGCCTACTAAAGCGCAGTGTGATGAATAAAGCTAAGCCTGCCTACTAAAGCGCAGTGTGATGAATAAAGCTAAGCCTGTTTGGTCAAGCAAATCCTGTGCTATCAGACTTTTTAACTTATAAAGTTTCGAATACTACTAGCGCTCCGACCTGCCCGTCGTGGGGATTGCGGCTTAGTAAAAGAGAAGTGTATCACTACCCTTTAATCTGCTAGTTGAGGGTAATAGCGCTGATGGTAGAATGAGGGGCTAAGAGCTCCTTAGTACAGCAAAGCTAAACTCCCGTGCCGCCAGATAAAGCAAAGCTTATTTGCTAACCTTAGCAAGCAGCTTAGCTCACTTAGCTAAATTCGCTCACTTCGCTAACTTAGCAAACTTTGCTCTAAGCTTATGTGCTAAGCTCAAGCTATGCCTTATCTTATAAGCTAAAGCTAACTAGAGTTATAGCTAGCTAGAGCTATAGCTATTTATAGCTAAAGCTCTCGCGTGCGCAAGCTCGGGGCCTGAGTGCCACTACTCTTAGCGCAATTGCCTTTATGAGCAACCTTGCAGTTATCAGCAGCATGGTTGCGGTTATCAGCAGTGTCGCAGCAGCAACCTTGCGGTTATCAGCGCAATTACGTCTGTAAGCGCAATTATGTCTATTAGCGTAACTACGTCTGTAAGCGCAATTGCTTTTTAGGTGTTTTTACTAACTGTTTCTTAGCCCCTGAGTTAGGGATGTAGTCAGGTAAGTCTATAATAAGGGTGGTTATTTGCCCGCAGTTCAGTGTGTTTCTTTCTCGTAAATGAGCTTAGCTCTAATCGTCGGTGCTTAAGATACTATGGTAAAAGACACTTAAGTAGCTGCGCTGGAGAGCTAAAAAGAGGATGCTCGGGATAAAGCTACGTGGCTTTATCAAGCTCTGTGCCCTCATAAGACCGGTGGCCCTCTGGATTTATGGCCACATGAGAGCGGTGAGTCTCATGATTTATGGCTACATAAGTAGGTGAGTCTCAAGAGCCATGACCTTATGCGTCTAGTGGCCCCGCGGCCGCGCGAGCTGATGCTGTCCTCACATCTTAATACCTTGCAGGTGCTGCGAGGCACCACTTCATGTTTATTGGTGATGCCCATGCTTCCTCCCGCCATTACTTCCTCTCGATTTAGCCCACCGGGAACTCTTCCTGAGGCGTCATCTCCACTTAGCCTTACTTCTGCTACGACCACTGAGCCAGAAGCGGTAGCCCTTGCTTCCGCCCCCGCAGCCCCAGATACTAAAACAGCTGATACTGTAGCTAACTTAGCTACTTCTGCTAATCCTAAGATAGCAAGCTTAGCTTCGCTTGGCTTAACTGCCGGCTTAAATATTCCCCATCATGTTGCAATTATTATGGATGGTAATGGCCGCTGGGCACAGCGGCGCGGTTTTATCCGCTTAATGGGACATCGCCAAGGGGCAAAAGCGGTGACGCGTACGGTAGAAGCGGCAGCTGAATTAGGCGTAGGGGTGTTAACTCTCTTTGCTTTTTCTTCTGAAAATTGGCGTCGTCCTGATGATGAAGTCTCAGGACTGATGGAGCTCTTTGCTAAGGTGCTAAAAAAAGAGCGTGAGAGACTACACAAAAATAACATCAAAGTATCTTTTATCGGTGATACCTCACGTTTCTCCGCTAAACTCAGAAAAGCGATTAGCTTATATGACGAGCTCCATTATGAGCAGGTGGCGATGCGCCTGAATATTGCGATTAACTATGGGGGACGCTGGGATATTACCCAGGCGGCACGGACTTTAGCCAAGCAAGTAAAAGCGGGCACCTTAGAGCCAGAAGATATTACCGAAGAGCGTATGCGAGAGGCTCTCAGTACTCCTTATGATGTAGATTTGCTTATTCGCACGGGTGGGGAATATCGCATTAGCAACTTTTTACTCTACCAATGTGCCTATAGTGAGATGGTGGTAACTGACACGCTCTGGCCTGATTTTGGTCAAGAAGATTTGCTTAAGGCCTTTGCTTCTTTTAACAAGCGCGAGCGCCGCTTTGGGCGTACCTCGGCCCAAGTGCAGTCAGGAAGCACCACCTAAGCTTAGCTTAACCTAGTAAGCATAGCTTAGCCTTCTCAAGCAAGCTTAGCTTAGCCAAGCAAGCCTAGCAATTCTTAGCTTAACTTTGCTCAAGCTATCCTCAGGCGAGACCTGAAGCAAGGTCTAAAGTTGACCTGTTGCGTTAGCTCCTGATGCTGGTGGAAGGCAGGCAGAAAATAGGTGGTAAGCCTGCGAGAACAGGCGCAAGCTTAGTGAAAATTTGGCGGCAGTTTGGCGGAAAGTTGGCTACAGCTTAGCAAAAAGCCGCGGCAGCTTGGTAAGGCTCAGCCTAGATTAGGTCCGAGGTGGGATAAGTTAATTCATAGTACTCATGAGCGAGGGGCGGGAGCCCCTTTATTATTTGCTAGTAGCACCATGGCTACAGTCTCCTTGCTTTGGCTTTACCAAGCTATTCCTCTAAATCCTCTAAAGCTAGCTAAGATAGTGCATCAAGCCGTGGCAAAGTTGGACTAATGTTGCTTGGGCGTAGCGCTAGAGTAACTGCGAGGATGAGAGGCTGTGGGGCTAACTGTATTTGGCCCTCTCGTCTTAAGGCCGTATCGTCATATCTAGCATATAGTTATAATGGGCGCTTTATTAAGTAGCATTGTGGCACCGTATTATCGTTGTACTGTTATAAACGTAGTAGCTAAACATAGCAGCAAAGCATAGTAGCTAAGTGTAGCAGCTAAGCGTAGTAGCTAAGTGTAGCAGCGCCGCAGCTAAGCGTAGCTGCTAAACGTAATAGCTAAGTGTGGCAGCGCCGCAGCTAAGCGTAGTAGTAAAGCATAGTAGCAAAGCGTAGAGCTAAGCGAAGCATCGCCGCAGTAAAGGTATTGTCATCACGCTAATAGTTGCGTCCTGGCGCGCTATTGGCGCTGCGTATTATCGTTATCGCGCATTATTGCCACCGCGCACTATTGTTACTGCGCGTTATCGCTAGCGCGTGTTAGCGCTATCACGCATTGCCGCAGCCCCCTAAAGGGAGCGGTAGGTTATCTTAGCAATTTGAAGTAGTAAGCTGGTCGAGCCAGAGCGTCTCCAGTGGGTTAAGGAGCTTTTGTTATGGGCACGAGAATAGTCACAGGTGTGGTGTTAATTGGTGTTGCCTTGCTTTGGCTATTTTATGCCGACTATGCCTTTTTCACCATGGGCGCTCTCTTTATCTATATGGTAGGCGCTTATGAGATGGGCCCCCTCTTAAACTTTAAGAGCCGTTTGCCTTTTCTCGGTATTGCCTTAGTCGCCGCCTGTGTCATGTTTGCTATTGCCCCACCAGGCAACTATATTGAGCCACCTCAAGATGGCTCTGGTACCTCAGGCGCTCCTTTCTATATGCGCTATGTAGTGCTGATCGCTTTGCCTTTTTGGTTTTACGCTGTCTTCCTCGTTCGTACTTTTCCCCACCATGTTGCTTGGCATCAGTCCCGTGCCCTTAATTGCGTGATTGCTTTAGTCATGCTCCTGCCTTTCTTACAGGGTTTACTCATCTTACGCGCCACTGACTACGCCACTAACTATTATACTGGCGCTTATTTAGTGCTGTCGATTATGGCTTTAGTGTGGGCCGCCGACTCAGGCGCTTACTTTGTGGGACGTATGGTGGGTAAAAGTCCTTTACTGCCAGCAGTGAGCCCTAAAAAGACAAGAGAGGGTTTATTAGGAGGCATCGTTGCCGCTTTAGTGGTGATGTATTTAGCTAAATACTATGGCCTTTATGCCGGTTTTGACCAAGACGAATTAGCCTTTTTAGTCGCCGCTTTTTTAGCTATTCTCTTCTCAGTAGTAGGCGACCTCATGGAGTCTTTATTAAAGCGCTTAGCTAATATTAAAGACTCGGGCAAAATCTTCCCCGGTCATGGTGGTATGCTCGACCGTATCGATTCGCAATTAGCAGCTATTCCGGTCTTTATGGGCTCGTATTGGCTAGTAAGTGGTGAGGTGCTCCATGGCTTTAACTAATCAAATTCCCGTGGACGGCGTCGCTACGGCTACCACTAGCGCTGCAGCTACCAGCGCCACTAGTGCCGCTGCTACCACCACCGTCGCTACCGCTAGCGCTGCAGCTACCAGTGCCGCTGGCGCTGGGACGGCCGCTGCTCCTGGTGTCACCGCTACTAGCGCCACAGCTACTAGTGCCCATGAAGCTTTAGTAAATACACCTAATATTCCCTCGGCTTTAGCGCGCACGGTTGATTTATTACAGTGTTTAACCGGCCCAAATAACGCTAGCACGGGCTATAGCTATGATGGCCCGAAGCAAAAAGTTACTTTATTAGGAGCTACCGGTTCAATTGGCGATGCCTCTTGTAGTGTGTTAGCGCAGCATCCAGAGCGCTATGAGGTGCATGGCCTGGTAGCTTATAGCAATCATTACAAGATGTTGAAGCTGATCAAGCAATTTCGCCCCGCTCGTGTGGCCATGTTTGATGAGGCAGCAGCCGCGGAGTTAAAAGCAGCTCTCGCGCTTATCTCGCATAGTGAGGCTATTACTACCGAGGTCTTAGCAGGCGAAGCGGGAGTAATTGAAGTTGCTGGTGATGGGGCGGCGCAAATTGTGATTGGGGCTATTGTGGGCGCGGCGGGGTTAAAACCGCTATTAGCGGCTCTCAAGACTGGAGCCCGCATTGCTCTTGCTAATAAAGAAGCCCTGGTGATGTCAGGTCAGCTCTTTTTTGCGGAGGCGCGTAAATATGGGGCGACCATTTTACCCGTAGATAGTGAGCACTCGGCTATCTTCCAATGCCTGCCTCCCTCCGAGCAGGTGCGCATGGGCTCTTGTGAGTTAGCTAAAGTTGGCGTGCGGGAAATTTTATTAACCGGCTCGGGGGGACCTTTCCGCAATTGTAAGCCGCAAGATTTAGTAGCTGTAACTCCAGCCATGGCGGTAAATCATCCGGTGTGGTCGATGGGGCCTAAAATCTCGGTAGACTCGGCTACCATGATGAATAAAGCCTTAGAGTTTATTGAGGCGCGTTATCTCTTTAACGCTAGTGCTGAGCAGGTTAAAGTATTAATTCATCCGCAGGCGGTGATTCACTCTATGGTGTCCTATACCGATGGGGCAGTGATGGCGCAATTAGGTTCCCCTGATATGCGTACCCCGGTGGCGGTGGCTTTAGCTTATCCGGAACGCATTGCCTCACCAGTAGAGCCGCTCGACTTTACGAAATATGAGGCGCTGACTTTTAAGAATCCTAATCCTGAACTCTATCCTTGCCTCTATTTAGGTATGCAAGCTAGCTCTTTAGGACAAGGTAGTACTACTGCTTTAAATGCCGCCAATGAGATTGCGGTAGCCGCCTTCTTAGAAGAGCGCTTAGGCTTTACCCAAATTGCTGAGGTGGTGGCCATGGTCTTAGAGCAAGTCAGTGGCACTAGTGTGCATGAGCTAGAGGAAATCTTAGCTTTAGATAGTAAGGCCCGTGAACTCGCCCGCGCTGCTGTCATTAAGCTTAATCCTTAAGCTAAGTCCTTAAGCTAAATCCTTAAGCCTTGCTTAAGTTAAATCATTAAGCTAAATCTCTAAAACCGAGACTAAGCCCACGCGGTGGCAGCTGGAGCTGTGCACTCTGTAGCAATGGTAGTTGCTAGCGCCGCCCAGTTTGCCTGCGGCCGCTTGCCCGTATTCGCGCTGCCTGTCTGTCACCTGCTCTCCCGCATCTGCGCGGGCATGCCGCTAAGCCTCCATCCCGCCTCCTCCGTTTCGTCCTGGCATAAGTCACGTTTCGACGCTCTTTTCCAGGGCTTACTCCTACATTGGCACGACTTTTCTGAGGTTTTGGAGCTGTTCTTTGTTAGTCCTAAAGAATCCTAGAAAAATAGCTGAGCACGGTCTTATGAAGCAGGTAAGACTACTCAAAGCTTAGCTATTCTTTGTAAGAATTTGGTTCACTTTTTAAAGATGTAAAGGTAGCTAAAGCCACTACTGAGCTTATCTAATGGCAGGATAATGCAACCTCCAAAAACTCGTGCCAATGTGGGAGGCACATAGCTTAGCTTTTTTGTCATGGCTCCCCATAGCCTGGCTTTTTGCTCTTGGTCTTCTGTCTCTTAGGCTTGGTCTTAGGGCAAATTAGCATGAACTTCCTCTATCTATGAAGTAGTTCCTATTTTTGCTATAAAATTGCAGGATCTTGGCCCCAATATTGTATAGTTAAGAAAAATTAGAGCTGACTTTATGCATGTGTCTTTACTACTCAGCATGTGTAGAGCTTGGCTCCTCAGATCTTCTCTAGTGAAAGACCTGTGTACTAGTCGATTATTAATAAACAAGCTGCAGTGCTTACCCTTAGGTGAAGCACTAGAGACACGCAGACCCAGAGCGATGGCGCGCACTAATAGTGCTTGGTTATAGCAAAGCCTTGCCTTCTCGTAATTAATATTGGTGGGCATAAGTACTAGCTAGCGCTATTTTGAGCTAGCACTACCGTGAGGTAGTGTTACCAGGAGCTAGCGCTACTTTGAGGTAGATCTTCATTAAGCTAGCACTATGTGGTGCCCAATCGTTCTGTGGTAAACGCGCTGGAGCGTGGTTAGTTTAACTGGTGCTGACCTCCTTTAGTAGACTTACCGCTCATCAACTATGCAGACAGCTCTTAGCATAAAAGCTAAGTAAGTCTGTAGAGCGGCAAAGACACTACCGCAGAAATCATGGCCGCATAAAGGAGAGCTAACGACGCGAGAGCAAAAGAAAAGTAGCACGCCAAGCCTTTGGTGCTGTAGATAGGAAAAATTCCCCGAGGTAGAGAAAATCTTCTCCTGAAGTAGGTTAAACCTTGCCTAAGGCAGGGAAAAACCTTGCCTTAAGGGTTAATTACTCCTCAGGGGTAATTTTGCTAGAGGTTACAGCATCCCGCTTCATGATTGCTCTGTATTTTTGTTTGAGCGAGCAAAGTGGTGCTTATGCAGTATGGTCGGAGCCTAGTTTAGGCGCGACCATGCTGCGTTAGAGCAAGAAAACCCCACAGATAACGATTAGGCCATATTTCACTAGAGCTCACTACGATTTTTTTTAAGCCATAGACTCAAACTTAAGAGAGTGCTGGTGCTAACGAATCGTGGAGATAAGCTTACGTGATAAGAGGCCTGGTAAATTAGTCTGGTGCTCTTAATAAAGATATATGCTTTATATAAAGACCTATGCTTAGGTATAGACATGGGTTTAGGTACAGACATGGGGTTAGGTACAGACATAGGGTTAGGTACAGACATAGGGTTAGGTACAGACAGGTGCTTTAGATAAAAGCATCTGCTTTATGTCTTAAGAAGCCACCGCAGCGGGGTACTTGGTACCAGTTTTGGTGCTATCTTGGTGCCCTTTAGCTTGCTCCTGGTCTGCTCCTTTAGCTTGCCCCATTGGGGTGGACCCTGGGGGCACAGTAAAGGGTGCCATCCCCGCTGCCTCTTTTGTCACCATCATGGTGAAGCTCATGAGAAAACTTTCCTTATAAAGCTTAAGCTTGCTCCCTATGCGTTGCAGCCTATAAGTTGCGTTAGAGCCTTAGTTTCGTCGGTAAAACCAGTTTAACTTTAGCCCGCGGACTAACTTATCGCGATACTCTTAACTAGTGCTATGGCTGGAGCACTAGTCATGGCCTGTATCGTTAATAAGCCGCAGGGTGCCTATCCTGCTGCTCCGAGCTCTAGCTTTACCCCAACTAGCACTGTAGCAGAGAACATCGTCCCAACTAGTACCGCGGTCAACCCGGAGCTGAGCGCTGCTGCAAGTAGCGCCGCAAGTGCTGCGGCACATACCGCCGGAGGCGCCATACTAAGCGCCGCGGGGCGCACGGCGCGGGTCTTAGTGCTAGGTGCCAGTTTAGAGATTGCCCCTTTCTTAGAACTCTTAAGTGCTGCGGGTATTGCTGTGGTGTGCTTAGACCGTAAACCGCAATTGTCCGCAGACTTTTTGGCTGCCCATCCTCTCATTAAGTGCGTTCCTCAGGACTTTAGTGATTTAGAGAAAGTTAGGGTACTGCTCCAGCATGAGCACATTACCCATACTTTAGCTTTACCCGTAGGGCGAGCTCTCACTACCTTAGGTAAGATCAATGATGAATTTGGTTTTACTGGTCCCTCTTTCCAGGCTATTGATGTGATGACTGATAAAGGCAAATATCATGAATTTGCCCGCGCGCATCAGCTCCATGACTATCCTTTTGTTGTGCTTCCTGATGCCTCTGAGGCTAGTTTACAAGCAGTGCAAGCAACAGTAGCGACGCAGATTGGCTATCCTTGCATTATTAAGCCTAGTTTTGGCTCGGGCTCGGATGGCGTCAGGCTTATCTCTTCTCCTACAGAGCTCTTAAGCTATCAAGCGTCAGAGCGCTTTAAAGATAGCCCGCTAATCGTTGAGAAATATCTCTCTGGCCCTGAGTACAATTGCAATATGTTCTTTACGGCGGATGGGGAACCTCATTTCTTTGGTGTATTCTTAAAAGAGGTCTCTCCTGCTCCTTATCGTCAAGAAATCACTTACTTGGTCGATAATGTTGATGCCGTGACGGCGCACTTATTACCTTTCTATCGGCGCTTAGGTAAAGCCTTTAATCTCTGCGAGTGTTTCCTCTCTGCCGATACCATCATCTCGCCGGAGGGAGTACCTTATATTATCGATATTTCGCCGCGCTTAGTAGGTAACAGCCTGATCAAAGTATTTTTACAAGATGGCATTAACCCTATGGCTATCTTTAAACAGGATGTATTGCAGCAAGAGCCCCTGAACTTAAGCCCGCATCGCCATCATTTAAGCTTACGTTTCTTTAGTTTTGCGCCGCCTCTAACTTATCTTAATCCGGTGGCGCTTGCCGATGTCTTTACTCCGGAAGAGCAAAGCCATATCGTCGCTTTTAGTAATCAGCTGCAAGAAGGTCAGACTTATGATGGCATGCAAAAAGGTCAAGATATTGCGCGAGGCTATATCATGGTCGAGCATGAGACTACGGCGCAAGCTGATAACCTGGCTAAGCGCTACCTCGATGCTATCGTCGCGCACAACAGCAAGCAACAGCAATGAGTACAACCAGTGTACCTAGCGACTATCTCGCCTCGTGCCGGTTAGCCACGCCGCGGCCACACTATGCCGGAGCGCCCGCCACACTATGCCGGAGCGCCCGCCACACTATGCCGGAGTTCCCGTACACCGCTCCGGCTAGCTGCGGTCTGCTCTGCGCGTCCTACTCGCCGCGGCCGGCTTTTAGCGGCCGACTCGCCGCGTCCTCGACGGGCGTGGTAGTAGCATGCCTATGTCATCTCGACCCCAGGCGGTACCCGCTCCCACTGATCACGCCGCCGCTTATAGCGCTCTTACCTGGAACTCACTTATCTGGTGCTTTCGCCTGGGGCTTGCTTATCTGATGCTTCCTCTCCGGGGTCGCTTATCTGATGTTTCCTCCTCTGGGTCGCTTATCTGATGTTTCCTCCCCTGGGTCGCTTATCTGATGTTTCCTCCCCTGGGTCGCTTATCTGATGTTTCCGCCTGGAACCGCCTCATCTTACTTTTTCGAGTTATAGTCCACCGCTAGAGCTATCTGCTTTCCCCGCTCATGCACTCTAAAGCAAGCTAAATCTCTCTAAAACCATATGGTTATGATAGGATGTACATCCGATCTTTTTTCTGTTTCTACTATCCTTTGCTTCCCTTAATTAGAGCGGAGTCATGATGGGTATCACTAAGATAAGAGCAAGCTTTAATCTCTTTACCTCCTTGTGCTTAGACCAGTCTTTATTAAGCTGTGGGCTGGGGTCTTTACGCCTAGCTAAGCTTAGTCTTATTGCACTGGTAGTCGGATTAGCTCTATTTGGTGTATCTAGTGTACAGGCCGGTATCTTAAAGGTGGGAGCTTCTCCTTTACCACAAGCGCAAATCTTAGAGTTTATTAAGCCTAAATTAGCGGAGCAGGGAGTGCAGTTAGAGATTGTGGAGTTTAATGACTATATCCAGCCTAATATCGCCATGATGGAGAAAAATCTGGATGCCTCCATTCATCAAACTTATCCCCTCTTAAACTTCTTTAATGATGACCGTGAGACTAACCTGGTTGCCATGGCTGATCTCTACATTAGCCCTATGGGTCTTTACTCCAAAAGCGTGAGCTCTTTAGATGATCTTTCTGAGGGCGCGACGGTAGCTTTTTCTAATCAAATCGCGATTGGCGGTCGCTCCTTACTCTTGTTACAGCAACAGGGCTTAATTGAGTTACGCGATCCTAGCTATCCTTTGAGTAATCGTAGTGATGTCATTTCTAATCCGTACCATCTTAAGTTTAGTATTTATGATACGGATTTGCTGCCTACGGTTTTACCTGATGTTGATTTGGCTGCTATTTCGACCAGTAATGCTTTAGCCGCTGGACTTAACCCCGTTAAAGATTCCTTAGCTCGCGAGAGTGATGACACTAATTACATTATGGTGCTCACGACCCGGCCCGATCTCGTCGATAGCCTCGATATACAGCTGCTAACTCAGGCGCTGACCTCTCCCGAGACCAAAAAGTTTATTGGCTCGCTTTATGACGGCGCTTTAATTCCAGTGACAGGTAATTCCCATGAGTACCCCGTGATTCCTCATTCTTTAGAGTACTCGGAGAACCGCAATGAGAACTATCATGGCTATGGCAAAATTCCGGGAGTAACTACCCAAGATGGCTATTACTAGCCTTAAGAGCTGTTACTAGCCTTAAAAGGTCGCACTAGCCTTAAAAGCCCGTACCAGTCGTAGCTCGTATCAGCCTTAAGAGCTTGTTACAGACTTAAAAGCTGGCACCATCCTGAGCCAGCACTAGTGTGAGCCAGCACTAGCGTGAGCCAGCACTAGTGTGAGCCAGCACTAGCGTGAGCCATAAATAGTCCCGGCTCGGATGCTCTCAGGCGCGGATGCGCCATGGCGTGCCCTACTGGTTCTCTCTTAAGAGAAAACCGGCATTACCTTGCTGTGGCATTACCTTGCTGTGGTATTACCTTGCTGTGGTATTACCTTGCTGTGGTAATGACAAACATGGCATTCATTTCACGATAGATATGGTTTTTGCTGCGACTACCGCCTCTTACCAAGTACATTTACAATGCTTGGGAAGGCAATGATTACTACTTGTCTAGAGGAAAAATCGATATTGAGGCTCATCTTAGATTAAATGTTGTAGATCTGATGGCCACAGCAAGATTATGGGCCGGGATAAGCTCTTACTACTTACTTTGGCTTTTCTTTGTCTCTTGGTTTAGCGTTCTCTATTTTGGGGCGCTGTTTGTTTTTTTTGCTGCAAGTTGCCCCTTAATCGCCTGAGGGCCTAGGACAGTTATGGCTTCATTAGTGTGGAATTTAATCTTTTTTGCCATCGCTCTTGGTATTCTCATTACTATCCATGAAGCGGGGCATTATTTCATGGCACGCTGGTGTGGCGTCAAGGTTTACCGCTTCTCTATTGGCTTTGGGCCGGTGATTTATAAACGCCAGCTTAAAAATGGTACTGAGTTTGCACTCTCGGCCTTGCCTTTAGGTGGCTATGTCCGGATGAAAGGAGAGGTTGGAGATGTTCTCCAAGATGGGGCTGTTCCTGAAGGCGAAAGAGAAGCCGACCGTCGTCGGCCGGGCGCGGCGCTGCCTCCACATTCTGCGCCTGCATCGCCATCAGCATCCGCATCCGCGCCTGCATCGCCAGCTGCATCCGCATCCGCGCCTGCATCGCCAGCTGCCGCCGCGGTGAAAAATGCAGTAAATGGTGAAGCGGCCCCAAACGCCGCGGTGCCAAACCAAGAAGCGCGCTTAAAAGCGCGCCCAGAAGCGTGGAGCTCTGATTTTGCGGAATTTCGTACGGGTGCAGCCCCTCAGGACGATAATTTCTCAGTAAAGCAGGTACTTTTAGCTGCGGAGCAAGAGCAACAAGCGACGCATCAGACTAAGCAAGCGCCACCGGGGCTAGGTCAGGAGCAGGCAGCGTGGGAGAGTAGGGGCAAGAGCCAAGCTGCCTCCTGGACTAGGGGTGCTGCCTCGGGCACGGCCTCGGATACGGCTGCGGGCGCGGCTACGGGAGCTCGCCCCGCCGCGTTTATGGATAATGCTCCAGCGGCCGCGGATACAGGCGATTCCTTTGCGGAAAAGACTCTAGGTCAAAGAGCGCTTATTATTGCCGCCGGCCCTTTAGCTAACTTAGTGCTCGCTTTTGTGCTCTACACCTTGATCAACATTTTAGGCATAGTGGAGCTCCGTCCCGTTATCGGTGATGTGGTGCCGGGAACTGCCGCCGCCCATAGTGGTTTACAGCAGTATGACCAATTAGTTAAGGTGGGCGATAGTGAGATTCAGAGCTGGCAAGAAGCTATCACCGCTTTAGTTCCTTATTTAGGGCAAACGGTAGATCTAGAAGTTGCGGCTAATATGGAAAAAGGCCCGCACCGCCACCTCTTTTTAAATTTACAAGGGGTGGAGCTAACGCCCGAGCAAGACCTGTTAACTGGCCTTGGCATTGAGCCTTGTTATGGCGAGGTGCAGCGCGCTTTAGCCATGGTGGTGCCTGACTCTCCAGCCGATGCCGCCGGTATTGCCAAAGGCGATATTATTCTCGCGGTTAATGGCGAAGAAACTCCAACCTGGCGCGCCGCGCAAAGAGCTATTTCCGCACATGGCACTGAAAGCCCGCTTACTTTAGTGATTGCGCGCCAAGGCGAAACCTATACCACTATCTTGACCCCCCAGCTTAAGTACGATGAGCAAATGAAAAAAGAACGGGTTATGATCGGTATTGGTACGGAAGTAAAGGCTATGCCTGAGCTCTATCGTGAGGTGAAATATGGCCCTATCGATGCCCTGATTAAGGCAGGCTCCGATACTGGGCGTATGAGTATGCTGATCTTAGTCTCCGCCAAAAAGATGCTCGCGGGTGTCTTAAGTCCTAAGAATATCTCAGGTCCGATTAGCTTAGCTAAGAGTGCTGGTACGTCTGCTAGTATCGGCTTTACCGTCTTTTTATGGTTTGTCGCTACTTTATCAGTCAACTTGGGCGTACTTAACCTCTTGCCTATTCCCATGTTAGATGGCGGCCAATTAGTGTTCTTGCTCTATGAGAGGATTACCGGACATGCTCCTAATGAGCGCGTGCAAAAGATGTTGATCGCATTAGGTATTGCCATTATCTTAACCCTGACTTTCTTTGCTATCTTTAACGATCTCATGTCCCTCTGGTCATCTTAGCCTCGGGTCATCCTAGCCTCCGGCTATTCTAGCCGCACCGCTGCGCGTCCGGCGTCGCCTGGCACTATGCTGTGCTCCGCACGCTGCAGCCCGCGCCATGCTCTCGCCACGTTCGCGCTATGCAGGGGGCCGCACTCGGCTCTTGGCGCCGCTTGGCGCCAGGCCGTGTTCCGCACGAAGCGGTGGGACGCTCGGCGCTCCGCCCGCTGCCTCGTTGCTCCGCCGCGTTGGCTCAGCGCACCGTCCGCTGCCGCGTTGGCCCGACGCTCTGCTCTGCTGCGCCCACCTGGCGTCCGCTGCCCCACTTGGTAGGTAAGCCTATTTAGCCTATTGCAAAAGCTTCTCTACGTACTTTGGTCATGCGTGCAATGTCATTGGGCGTTTTGCAGGTCCTTTATGGTAAACCACTACAACCTCTTATCAAGTGCTTGGACCGGGCCGGGGCAACATCTGCTTAACAGCTTGTTTTGAGACAACAACGCTATGTCATGCCAGTCCCTCCCAAACCATGCCTATCCATCTTATTTCATTCTATTTTCTCTCATCCCATTTCATCCCACTCTATTTTATCTCATCCCGTTACATTCCATCGCATTCCATCCCATGCTAGTCCCTCTCCTCCCATTACATTCCCGTTTATTCCCTCCCTGTTCATCTTATCTGAACAGCTGTCAACGTGCTAAGTCAAGTCATAAGAGCTCGGGCTTGCTAGTTAAGCTTGCTTTTGCCATCAGCTTTGCCACATTTAATCGCGGCTGAGCCTAAATAGCGATGGTGCCTAGAGACAATCCGTAATCATTAGCCCGCTCAGGCATTGTAAATTTACTTGGTAAGATGTTGATGATGCTGTAAAAAGCTTATATATCGTGAAGTAAATGCCTTGTTTGTCATGGCCAATGCAAATTAAGAGCTGCAGGGGGGCGGCCTTGGCTTATCGCTAGCTAGCCAGCACTTGCTCGTTGCCAGCTAGCACTTGCTCGTTGCCAGCTAGCACTTGCTCGTTGCCAGCCACTTGCTCGTTGCCAGCCACTTGCTCGTTGCTAGCCAGCACTTGCTCGTTAAGAGTAATAGCTAAGACTGGCGCCTGGGGCTATTTAATGCGGTGGTGATGGAGCTATGCAATGCGCTGGTGGTGCTATTTAATGCGGTGCTCTTGCTCGTTAAGCGCTAAGACTATGGACTGGGCGCGTAGAGCTAATTGAGATAGTGTTCTTGTTAGCGGTGCGCTAAGGTTGGCATAGGGCTTGGGATAAAGGAAGCGTAAAAATGCTTAAAACAGCAGTAAAGTGCCCTAAAGAGAGTAACTCTAGAGGAAAAAGGCCAGTCCCTACCTAAGTAAAGGCTAATTGTGCCCTTTTATGATATTAACTGTAGCCCATGATGTCAGTGTTATCAGGAAGGAGCTTCTGTTACTAATGAAGATAGACCTCATGAGACGACATCTAGGCTAAATCTTAGGAGAGAACAAGGCTGAAAACATGCTGTCCTAGTGCTTAAGGTAAGCATAGTAAGCTTTTGGCCTTATGAGTCTTATCGGACAAGACCTCTTACAGTACAGGCATGTGCAGTAAGGCCACTTGCAGCAAAGCCACTTACAGTACAGGTATTTGCAGTAAGGATATTCTCATTAATGTCCTAGCAGTAAAGGCTTTGGCAGTAAAAACGCTTTATGTAAGCGCTAAAGTACTGCTAGTGAGCAGCAGCGTCGTGCTGTTTAGCATAAGCATAGTACTGTTTAGTAGTAGGGTCGCTCTGTTTAGTAGCAGCGTACAGCTGGTTCGTAGCAGCGGCTTCTTGCTTAGTTACCGCATGCGTAAGCTCAGATCTTGTTTCATCCCAGCTCAGGGATATTGATCTGGTAGCCTATTTACCCTGACTGAATGCCATTGGTCAAGTTGCTTACTTACCATGACATGATAGCTATGGGCAAAGTAGCTTTATTCTGCTGACATGAGCCCCATTAGTCTGGTGGTTGGCTTGCTCTTATGAAGTTCCCTGGCTCTGGTAGCCTGCTTACCTGTGGTGCCGCGCCAATATTACGCAGAGATTGAGCGAATATTGCGCAGAGATTACGCAACTATTGCGCAACTATTGCGCAGAGATTGCGACGGGCCGCGGTTTAAGAATGGGGCGGAGCTTAGGTACGGTGGCTGGTAATACTGCGCCTTGTTAAGTAGCTGGTAATACGGCTCTTTGCTGAGGGCAGTGTAGTTTAGCTCTAGTGAAGTGCTAGCTAAGTGCTAGTGAAGTGCAAGTGATTTTAAGTGCTAGGTAGGCGTTATATAGGATGTCCATTACCTTTAATCCCTGCTACATAGCGGGGGTTTTGTAGCAGATTTGGTGAGGAAACAAGGAGGGACGATGAGTAAAAAGAAATGCGCACTGTCTAAGAGTTTAACACTCGTTCCGCTTGTAGCAACATCCTTAGTTGAACGTAGTCTTGCCTTAGTTGTAGGACTTACCCTCTTAGGCTTAGGCTCTAGTTTAGTCTTAGCTAAAACAGATGTGACTAAGCTGCCAACGGGCTTTAATAATTACCTGAATACCGTGGCTAATATCCAAAGCTATGGCCGGGATAAAGACTATGTAGTGCTCCAGGGGCGGCTTACGAGCTATCTTTATAAAGATTGCTATGAGTTTACCGATCTGGCGGGCAACTCCATTGAAGTAGAGCTCGATGACGATGTCGATTGGAGTGGGGTGCACAAAGACCAAATGATCGAGATTTTGGGCAAGATTGAGCGCAATATCTTTAGAATCAAGATCGAGGCCGAATACTACAGCATTATGGAGCTCCCGGAGGCTGAGGAAGAAGATGCCGCCGCTTTAGCTTCTTATGCTGTTTCTGCTGCTCCAGCTAGCCCAACCCCAGCTACCGCCGCGGCTCCAGCTAACGCTACCCCAGCTGCTGCCGCCACTACTACAACTGTCGATACCAATGCTATGGCAATCTCGGCCGTTGCTACCACTGCTGCCACTACTGCCGCCACTGCTACCACTACTGCCGCCACTGCTGCCACTACGTCTCCCACTCTTGCTTACACCTCCAGCGTAACTCCTGTAGCTACCACTGCAGCTGTAACCACTGCTACTAACGCTACTACTGCAACATTAACTACTACTGCTGTTCCCGTAAGTTCTAATGATGATAGTCACAACAGCATTAGCGATGCGAGAGCCACGATGGCACCAGCCGCGGCCACGACTTCAGCTGCTACCACGGTTCCAGCTATTGCCACTACTCCCGCTACTACGAGCACTTTATCTCAGGCTGAGAGCACTTTAGCTCCAGCTGCAAATAGCCTATCTCCAGAAGGAAACGCCTTTTCGTCACGTACTAGTGAGGCGGAAGTTTTAGCCTCAGGCTCCGCCATTATGGCGGTGTTAGCCGCAGAAAGAGAGGCTAAGCCTGAGCTTGCGCCTGTTAATAGTGCCGCTCTCTCTTCTACTTCTACTATCACTCCTACGGCGACCTTAACTAATCCTAAGGTGGTGCATAATTGCATTCATAGTCACAGTAATAGCGCTACTATGCCTACGCAACTTGAGTCCAAGAACGCAGTGATTCAAGGTCCCGTAGTAGTAAATACTGTACCTGTAGCTACCCAAGTTATAAGTGCGGAGCGCTAGGAAAGAGCAAACACATGCCGTTAGTTAAGCCTAAGCTACAATCTTATAGCTTGCTTACAATTTGCGGTGAACTTGTTGCAAACTTGCTTACAACTTCCGCACTTGCGTACTGCTTCTTACTTAGGCTATTAGGTTTACAACCTTTAATCTCAGATAGGCCTAGGATTCGATTTTTCCTAGAGACAAAACGTAATCTTAGTCTGGCTCAAGCCCTGTAAATTAACTTTATAAGAGGTTGGGGAACATAGAAACCTATCTTAGGTATTGTGGAATAAATTCCTTGTTTGTCAGGGGCAAGACCGTTTTCCGTGTCTTGAGAGCTATCTCATCTCAGCGCAGCTGCGGTGCTGTTACATTGTCGCGGGCTGCGGCAGTCCTGCCCCACTTTGTTTATAGAACTGCCTCACTTTGTTTACAATTCTGTTGCTGTATTTTCACAATTCTTAACTTACAGGGGAGCTACTCCCGTCCGCGCCTGAGCCAGAATAGTCGCCATGAGTAGCACCGCTGCTATGAGCACCGCTGCTATGAGCACCGCCGTCATGAGTA
>Cebus_capucinus_imitator_PRJNA485217_SSR093__coassemble_411_pt1 | contig 18216 bp, 8 predicted proteins | sample Cebus_capucinus_imitator_PRJNA485217_SSR093__metabat2_low_PE_002 | metagenome-assembled genome bin Cebus_capucinus_imitator_PRJNA485217_SSR093 | reverse complement strand
CTTAGTAAGCTCTTATGAAGCTATGCAGACTAGTCAACGCTTAGCTATTCTTTCGTAAGAATTGGGCTCACTTTAAAGATGTAAAGATAGCTAAGGCCACCACTGAGCATATCTCATGGCTCTATAACTCAACATACTAAAACTCGTGCCAATGTGGGTTATAAATGTCCACCAGCCGAGATATTGAGGCCGGTATAAGGCCAAGACAGACTCAGATCAGGAGGGGAGGGTATAGAAATGATTACCGCGGTATTATGGATTAGCTAGAGCTTATGTTTACAGTTAGGCCATACCTAAGCATAGCCTATGCTTGCAATGAAGCATGATCTAAGCGTAAAGCGATGCTTGCAATGAGGCATTGGTCTAAGCGTAAGGCTATGCTTGCAATGAGGCATGATCTAAGCGTAAAGCAATGATGACCGCGCGGTTATAGAATAATGTCTAGTTTAAGAAAGAAGAGCTAGCGCAGCATGTAGCACATGTAGCACGTGTAGTGCCTTTAGCGCATGTAGCAAGAGAGGCTGTCTGCCTGGCTTAAGGATGGCTTAAAGGTAGCTTAGTGATGGAGCAAAGATAGCTAAGCTAAGCATAAGTTAAGGAGACGAGCTCTAGTAAGAAGAGATGGAGAGAGCATTAACCGTAAAAAAGGTCTAGCCACAGCTAGACCTATTTTTCATAGTAAGCACTAATAAAAGTCAGCATTACTACACTACTAATAGTACCAAGGACACAGCTTAGTCCTAGTACACTCGTATCACGCCCCCTCGGTACGGCGCTTATGTGGCGCCTGTGCAGTGCCATAAAGCGCCCTTGTAAGGTCGTGATGCGCATAGGGCGTGATGCACATAGGGCGTGATGCACATAGGGCGCTATACACGTAGGGCGCAATACACGTAGGGCGCTATACGCGTCGCGCCGACGCAGAAGCCGTCTTAGTGCGCAGGGACGGAATCAGTCAGAGCTAAAGTGAAGAACTTAGTAGCCTCATCGTACTGCGACAGACGCTCATTTAACTCTGCGGCTAACAGATAGAGTTGGCGATTCTTCGTTACTTCCAGGGCCTGCTTTAAGTGCTCTTTGGCCTCAGTTAACTCATTAGCTTTAAGCTCTAAGTTAGCTAAAGCGGTTAAGAGAGCCACATTGGTCACGCTACCGACCACATTAGCGGCAGCTTGAGCCTTTAAGCTAGAAAGCACTTCTGGCAGAGCTAATGGCCAAGAGGCAATTGCTGCTAATAACTCATCCGAGCAATTATACTTAATCACTGGCTGCACATATTTGCTCACTAAAGCGCTTTCCTTAAAGAAGACCAGTTTGTTTAAGATTGGCACCATAAAGGAGGCTTTCTGCCGCTCTTGATGATTTAAGCTATCAGCTAAAGCCACCACTTCGTCAATATTAGAGGACTGGAGTAAGCGATACTCAACATAACGCTTATTAAGCTCCATCTCTTCATCAGCAGATAAAAGATGGATCTTCTTTAATTCCGGCATTAAGTCGTGGATCTGCTGATAGGCACCATCATGTAAGTAGCACTCATAGCGCAGACGTAACACAATGTCATGGGTATAAGTGTCATTACGGAGCTTATCTAAATACTCTAAGGCCGCAGCAACATTGCCAATCTTTAAGTTGAGTTGAGCCCGTAAGAGATTACAAGCGATATCGGAGCCATTAGGTAAGCGCTCGGCTTGATCTAAGTACTGACGGCAAGCCCCGAGATCCCCGCGCTCAAAGGCACAGCGAGCTGCTAATAAAAGCGAGGTAATAGGTAATTTGTCAGCAGAGCCAGCCTTTTTAATCAGAGCTAAAGCGCGCTTATAGGAGCCCTCATCGTAAGCTAATTGAGCTTCCACTTGTAACTCATGGAACTTATGTTCCTTACGCGAGCCTAACCACTTAGAAGTCGAGCTAGGCAGTTTTAAGAAGCTGGTAATGAGGTTTACTAAGAAGTGGAGCACCACAAAAGCGACAATAATCACCACAACGGCGGTCGTAATTGAGGTTTCCACAATGTAGTTCTCTGTAGCGATATGGATAAAGCCCTGGCTATCAGCGAGCTGAGGGCCAAAGAATACCGCTAAGCACAAGAAAGCAACAGCAATGAGGATTTTTAACATAGTGTTATTGACCTCTGCCTAATAAATGGCTCTGGGCAAACTTACCAAAAGCATTGCTACTGGAGAGCACGCTCGGCACGGCAATAGTAATCTCACTTTGCTCAACTTTGCTTAACATCTCTAAGGTGCTAGCAGTGTTGCCGCTCTCTGGGTCAAAGTAAACCTGGATTAACTTGATAGCGTCCTGCAGGTTACGTTGCATGGAATCTTTATCGCCATGGGAAAGGTCGGACTTAGCTAAGAGAATGCGGGTCTTAATATTCTCACGCAGGTAGAGATCTTGCGCTGGGGTTAAGAACTCGGTAGCAGCGGCAGCATCACGACGACGTACTTCGATAAAGCGCGAAGCAAAGTCATTAGCCGAGTTTAAGAGATTCTCTTTCCAATCAGCAATATCGCTGGTGGTTTCGACTTTCTTCTCAAAAGCAGCGGCACGCTTCTTAGGATCAGAGTAGCCTTCTAACACTAAAGAGTCGACGTTGTCATAGGCACGGTCTAAGGTCATACCTAAACCACGCATATCTACGAGCTTAATATTGCTTAAAGTAGCAATATCGCGGGAAATAGCCTGACGCAGCGCCACTACTTCCTCATCTTCCATGCCGATTAAAAGCTCATCAGCTTGGGTTAACATCCACACCGCAGCCTTAACATCTTGCTCAAAGACGGCTTTAGCCGAAGCATTGTTAACTAAGAAATAACTCTCTGCTAACTTCCAATCGTTAGGATTACGCTCACTAAAGACATCAACCTTGTCATTTAAGGCTTCAACCGCACTCATTTGCTCAGCTTGGGCCGACTTTAACTCTGCGACATTTTGATTCACGTTGTTATAGGCCTGGACTAAGCTAGAGTTTTGCTGCAAGAGAGAATCATTGCGTTGTTGGGCTTCGGCATTACGCTGTTGGGCATCAGCTAATTGCTGCGCGGAACGTTCCACACTTTGGGTAGCCGCATCAATCTTTTGTTGGATTTGGGCATCACGCTCCGACTTTACCGCTAGGCTTTGCTGGTTCTGTAAAGTGACATAGCCGGAATAGCCACCGGCACCTAAACCCAGTAAAGCAATGAGCCATAAAACAGCTAAACCACCCTTACCAGATGATTGTTTAGCAATTTTCTGCTCTAAGCGATGCTCTAAATCATGCAGTGCTGAAGTTTTAGCAAATGCTGCTAAATCAGCAGCGGTAATCGTGCTCTCAGAAGCTTTAGCAGCGCCCTCAGAACTGTTGCTGCTGCGCTTATCCCTAGCAACGAGAGAAGTACCGGCAGTGGTGGACGTTTCTTTTTCCATGTTGATCCCTACGTGGGTCCTTACTAACAATTGGGGATGCCAGCACCAACCACAAAATGCCTCACTCAATCTAAACTAAAGTTTAGCTAAGAAAGGAACCTAGCCTAAGCTAGGAGCATCTTGCCTGCTGCTCTTAATCCTGTAAAAACCGTTTCCTTACAGATAGCTATGGAGTAATGTTTAGTTAAGCAGAAAGGCTAATCCCTATGGACTAATCTCACCACAGACTAAACTAAGACTTTACTTAGCTTGTGTCATGCCTGGATGGAACTCCATAAGGACATGACCAAACTCATAACCAAACTCATAACCAGCTCTAAGGCAAAAGCTCTTAAAAAGTAAGCAACAAGATTTAGGTGTTGGTAATGCTGGGGGTAGGGCTCTCGTCCCTAACCTGTACTGACTACTCCCGCCTGCTATAGCCGCAGGAGTCTTGACCTATTGCCTGGAGGCGGTAGCGCCTGTAGGCAAACAATTCAGATGCTCTTTAAGCTGCATGGCGGTATTTGGTAATGACCACGTAGCAGCTACCGCCTTAAGGCGATACTTCGGGCCAAACAAGACTGGGTCATGCTCTTAACAATAATCTCGCTTCCAAATTAGGTAAAGGTCAAGATAAAGAGGTTATCCCTAACCATACTGACAAGGCTTATCTGTCAGGAAATACCCTGACCTTGCCTTACTATCAGATCCAATGCTGACTTAGCCCACTGGTCAGCCATCATGCTGGCTTATCCTATATGCCAGCTATCTTTAGTAGAGCTAGAACAAGCACATTGCTAGAGCCAAACCTACAAATGGCTCAAGCCAAGTTACCAAAAGCGCTTAGAGCATAGTCATTTGGTTATCTAGGTAGCTTTACTCTACCTGGCTAAAGTCCTAATCCTATCCATACTAAGACTTAAATTTTAACACTAATCCGGGGTATTATTGGCGTTTCGAGCTCTCAAGTTGTGTGCTTATGCACAAACTAAGAGCGAAAATCAAAGAGAAATAAAGGGCGAAGTGAAGGAGCAGCGTGGGAGAAATATTGGGAAAATCAAGGATAATATCATGAACGAACCTGTGAGCTAACCAATGAGCTAACTTGTCTTGGCGTATAAGATAACGCTGCCTTTCCCTAGAGTTACTCTACTGATTCAGCCTAAATCTAAGCTGCATTTGCGCTGGATATAACACTGCTTTTCCCTAGACTTAGCCCTCTTTATCTAACTTAAGCATTTTGTCTCTGCTCTCTACTTCCCGCAAATCTAATTGTCCCACCAATATTATTAAGACAGCATTTTCTCTATGCTGGGAAGTATTAGTTGGCTCTAAGCAGTTGCAAGACAAGCGAGGCAAATTAATCTTCTTCCCTTATGTTGAGTCTATTTAGCCCGTTCTTGCTCCAAAATGATGGCACTTAGATTGTAATTTTATATATTGCCTGACCCTTAAAGCCTTGCTAAAATTGCCCGCCTTTTATCCATGAGATACATTAATCTCCCTGGCCCTGATAAGAGCATCAAATTTCCAAAAGGTAATATCACTCTCTAGAGACAAGCAAGCATTTGATAGACAAGTTAGAATCTAAGAGACAAGCGAGCATCTGCAAGCTTATGTCTTAGCAAGAAGCTAAGCTAACAACAGAGCACTCGTGCGGAAAGGCTTCAAAGCGCTCGCGCGGAGAAGCGCCAGCGCGCTCAGCAGGGTAAGCTCCATAGTGCTCATTAGAGCACTTTCCTGGAGGTGCACCACTTACTAATGTAAGCTTACAGCATCTGTATGCTCTGTTTTGCCACCACGCCTCTTCTTTATCTGGCATCTATCTTGGGTTGATCAGCATCAAGAGTAACAAAGCCGCATATATAAGGCACAAAGATAAGGATTAGATATAAGGATTAGATATAAGGTTACAAACTCTCAGGCCTTAATAGGACTTAGATACAAGACTCAGGGCAATAGTGTTGAGCCTATTAATGCGGCACGAAGGGCGAGCTGGATGTTATATTGCAAAAATTACATAATTTGCACAGTTTTGCAGATAATAGGGGGAGGCAGCCAGCCAAGACAGAGGAAACCCCACTCTGGTTAACCTAACCCCGGCAAAGCGCTTATTTATCGCTACAGTTAAGCCAAGAATCATCTCCTAAGCTCACTTTAGAGGTCTGATGCCTGAGGGCTGGTACTATTAAAGCTAACTAGCTAAAAGAGATGAAAGAAATAGCTACGATCAGCTATAGCCAAATTATGATAAGGTATCTTTAAATCATCAGAACCCCTATCATCAGAGGATCGATCAGAGGAAATAGAGTGACTATAGCGACTCTAGCAGAGAGTACTATCAGATAAGGCTCTAGCAAAGAGTACCCTAAAATAAGGATCTAGCAGATAAACTATCAGGCAAGACTCTAGCAGAGGCACTAGTTGTCAGAGGTTTGGTGTATTAGGAAAGAGGTGTATGGTCTATATTCCTCAAGAGCAGATTATGACGCGACTGAAGCGTTATAAGGCACTTAATCAGAATCGCTTACAACGGGCCCTCTCCTTGATGACCCCTGAGGCTCGTGCGGCCTTAGAGTTAGTGCCTTTACTGCTCCACTATAACCATATCTGTTTGCCTGGTTTTCGCCCGGGTGCAGTCCCCCAAGGTATTGACCTCTTTACCCCTAATACCACCCAGCAAAATTATTTAAAAACCATGCTCGACCCCCAGGCTCCACCTTTAGTCGAGTCTCCTACTCATACCCATGCAATTTTAGGCCTCTATGCCATGGGTAGCACCTCTTCCTTAGGGCAATCGTATAACTCCGATATCGATATCTGGGTATGCGTCAAAGCCCATATCCCGCCATTGAGCATGCGTTTGCTCCAGGATAAATGTCGCTTTATTACTACTTATGTCAAAGCCCAGGGCGTAGAGCTTAATCTCTTTGTCACCCCCGAAGATCGCTTTACTAACTTCCAGCCTGATAGCCTTGATGATGAAAACTGTGGTAGTGCGCAAAATCTCTTCTTGCTTGATGAGTTCTATCGCTCCTCTATTCGTCTCTGTGGCCGCTATATTATTTGGTACTTAATCTCGACCAAAGAAGAGCAATCAGCCTACCAGGACTATGTCTCTTTCCTGATGCAAGGTAAGAGCAATATCCCTGCTTTTGTTAAAGCTAAGCAACAGCACGAACTCGCTCTCTCGTCACAGCCAGAGCGCTTATTGGAGCACGCCCCGCAACAGCATGAGCAGGCCCTGGTGCAAACTCATCCTGCGATAATGCACCAGCAGCCTGCGATGCCGCTACACCAGTCTGCGCTGCAGATGCAGCAACCAGACACGGTGCTGCTGCCGGCGCATAGTAATCAGCCTAAACCATGCTGCCCGCTTTTGATGTCTCATGATGTTCCTTACATTAAATTTATGGAATTAAGTGATGCCGGAACACAATGGAGCACCACCACTGCAGGAGATTACAGCTTTTATGGCGCTACAGCAGCCTATCCTTTAGCTGAAGTGAATACCTTAAGCCAAACTAGAGGTAGTACCGCTAATACCCCTAGCCATAGCATTTTGCTTACCTCCACGGCCTTAGCTAATGATGTCACGAATAGTACTACCGTGATTACGGCGCTACCGCAACAGCCCACAGCAAGTAGCCTCTCCCATGCTCTCGATTACCCAGAATTTGCCGGGGATGAATTAGAGGCCACAAAACTAGCTGCGGGATTAGCGACAGAATTAACTACAGGATTGGTCTCACCTGAATTAACCCCTGGATTAGCTACAGGATTAGATGCAGCTGTAACCACAGACGCACTAGAGCGGGTAACTACAGTCCATCCTAATTTATCCCCTGAACACAAGCATCCTCATAGCTCTAGCCCGGTACAAGCTCAGAGCGAGAACAGCATAGCTAGCCCCCTCATTAATATAGGCTCTATTGCTATTAGTACTAATCTTCATAGCTCACAGCCTAATGCGCAGCCAGGTTCGCCGCTTAGCTCGCCGCTTGATTCGCCGCTTGACTCTACCCTGGAGAACAATACCGCACTTGATGCAGATAATGGAGCTAACGCTGCTAATAACAAAGCAAGACGCTTAAATGTCGTCCAAGTAGCCCGCTCCTTAATGCAAAACACTTCGTTTAAACTTGCGCTGCCACGCATGTTTCCTAGCACTAGCATTAATAATTGGAATCCCCAGAACCAGTTTACAGATAGCCGCACCGCCTCCCGGCACACATTGGTGCTCTCGCCTCATGATTTCCTCATTACTAACGCTTTTACCGGCGGCACCGCTACTTATACTAGTGCGATCCCTCGTCCTCACGCTGAGGAGCCACAGAGCAAAGTCAAGATCAAGCCCCAGGCACATATAGACTCGACAGTGCCATTAGCACCATTAGAGGTGCCAGGCCAAACGACACCAACAAATGTAGCGCAGGCGACCAACGCGGCCTCAGCTGCAATTGCCGACTCAGCTGCAACTGCTGACTTAGCTGAGGCGATGACAGCGCCAGAGGCTGTAGCCTCAGCAGAGGCTGTGACCTCAGCAACGACGGCGGCACAATCAGCCTCAGATTCTGCGTCCGCTTTAACTGAGCTTAATATGGCTACTGCGGGCCAAATGCCCGCTCCTCTTACTATTGCCCCGCATGTTGATACCCATGGGGTGCAGACTTATGCTAATCCCGGCGCTGGTTATAGCTTAGTAGATCGCCATCAGCCTAAATTAACGCATTTAGCTCACCTCGCTCCTTTAACCGAGCTCTCACCAGCTGCACAGCTCCAAGAGCAAGCAGAGTTGGACATGCAGCTTTTACGAGCCCATGAGTCTTTATTAGCGCATAATGAGATCACTTTAAATGCAGCTTACTTTAGCCCTAGTGCTTTTGCCTTAAGACCAGGGAAGGGGGAAGGCTACCCTCTGGTCAGCACCATGGGAATAGCCACGCTCAGCCTCAGCACGGGGGCAGTTCCTCTTAATACTGATGACCAGAGCACTAGCACCGCGGCCAGAGCTGTATCTGACAACAGTAGCGCATCTGATGCCATTGCCTTATCTAGCACCCAAACCGCATCTGACTCCGGTTTCTTAGCTGAGAGCGGAGCTGCAGCTGCTGCCAACGCAGATGGGGCTAGGACTGGCTCTGCAGCAGCGGCAGCTACAGCAGCAAAGGCAGCGGCAGCAGAGGCTTCAGCTGCCGTACTTCCCCCAAACCATGTTGGGGTAGCCCCACGAGCCAATAAACTCTTTAAAGCACAGCAAGTCTTTGGTGCCCGACAAGGCGATGAGCTCTTTATCGCCGCTGACGATGAAGAAGAGAATGAGCTTCCTAACCATGAAGAGAGCAGTTCCACCGCCGCTTTGCTACGTCCGCACCAGACTATAACAGAGACTACTGCTAAGGCTCTACCTAGCGATACCGTGTCCGCGCTGAGCCCATCAGTATCATCATTAGCATCAACTCTACCAGCGTCTAGAGCGGCTAGTCATAATGGCGTGGCTAGTCATAATGGAGCGACTATCCCTCCTAGCAATGCCCTGAGTCCACAGGATCATGCCAGCATGGATATGCTCACCGGAAGCACCATGCTGCCGCCATCACCATATCAGCTTGATGAAGTATTCTTAACTGATGACAATTATGAGCAGCGTCTCCATCAGGCCCATCAGCATGCCCTCTCCCCAGAGCGGGCCACCCCTCTCATGGCTCATAGTCCCCGGCATGATGTTACGCGTATCGCTCCTATAAATAGTGAAAGTTTGGCTCGTCCAGCTGTCGCTACTGAGTCACTTGAAGAAGCAGCACTGGTCCTCACTCCCGATAAGGCCCAAGCTCATGCGGCGGTCGTAGCCGCTTTAACTAGCCAGAGTAGTACCCGCACGGGTAAGGCTTCACTGCATGCTTTAGGCAAGCAAAAAGCGGCCAAAGCCCAAGCCGCCGCTGCTCTGGCGCACGCAGCCTATGGGGCTCCCGCAGCCTCAGGAGCGTCCGCGGCCTCTGGGGCTACTGCAGCCTCTGGAGCGCACGCTTCTAGCACCACGGGAACCAGTGCTCTGCTACCAAACCATGCCGCATCAAGGCTTTTATCCCAGAAGGCTGCCTCACTTCCAGATGTCTTGGCCCCAAATGCTACTGCCATTCCTGGCGCTGAAGCGCTTGGCCTAACAGTGCAGGCTACGGCAGCACTAGGCACGGCAGCACCAGACAGAACTTACCTAGATTCGGCAGTACTAGGAACAGCTGTACCTACTGCGGCCTTAGCACAACCAGCTAAGACTAGCCTTACTGCTGCCCCAGCAACAACTACTAATACCAGCTATAGCGCCTCCTGGTCTTATCCTTATAACACTATAGAATTAAGTACTAGTCTTAATGACGGCACCATGCCGACATCATCCTATGCGCTTTCTTCTCCAGCATTTTTAGTAAATAGTGCTACGTCCTTAGCCCGCATAGCGGCGATATCCCCAAGCTGGACCAATGCGTCGTACTCGTCCCATACCTTGGGTACAGCCAATACCTCGGGCACGCCTCATCCGCTCAGTGTTGCCAATACGATCAATACCACCGTTAACCCTGATACCTCCTCGCCTAGTGCCAGTGCTAGCCCTCAAGCTCGCTCTAGGCAGAGCACTAATACGCCTGCTCACCTTACAGAGAGCACTTATACCCAGGCTCAGAAGAGAGAGTACGCTCATGCTGCAAAACTAGCCTCCACCATCTCTGCTAATCGGATTATCCCTAATAGTAAAGAGAGTCCTACTTATAGCAGGGACCCTGGTTTGAACCTGACAGCGGTAGGGAAGACTAAAGAAGCTAGTGGGGCGGCTAAGCCAAGAGAAGTAGCAGAGTATGCCTGGACCGATAGCCAAGCCGGCTCTATTCACTATGGCTACAACAGTGGATCAGGGACACCCGGCATCTCCGGTATAGTAGATAAGGCTAATACAACTCTTGCTAATACAGCTAGGGCTAATACAGTGGGCATAGCTAGTACAGGTGTGGCTAGTACTGCTATGGCTAATATAGCTAGTACTGAACCAAATTACCCTGAGTGGGCTTTTGGCTCTATTCTGACTCCGGATGAATGTGAAGCCGCCGCCATACAAGATCAATGGTGTGAGGGAGTAGCTCCGCTAACTCCTGATGAGTGGTTTGATTTTGGCTCGGTAGTGAAAAGTTCGCCTACCGAGTACTTTGGCTCAGGTCTGTGGCTCCTATATAAAGCAATTGACTCGCCTTTTAAGGTGGTGCTAAAGATTTTGCTCATGGAGGCCTACTCTAGCGACTACCCTTATAGTCTACTTTTGTCTTCAGAACTTAAAGACTACATGCTCTCGCATGATGGTTACAGTCTCGACCTTGATTCCTACTACTTAATGTATCTCAAGGTCTCCCACTATCTCCAAAATAAGCAGCATGATCGGCGCTTAGAGCTAATGCGCAAATGCTTCTACCTCAAGATTTACTTAGGACTCACCACCCGTAAGGCTTATCATCGCCATGACCACATGTTCAAAAAGACTTTACTCAAGAAGTTTAGTCAACGCTGGGGCTGGTCACGCGATTTCGTTCATGAGTTAGAGCAAGTGGCAACATGGAAGATGGAAGCAGTGCGGCAATTTAATATGGAGGTGTATAACACCCTCATTGAGAGTTACCAAGCTCTACTCCGCTTCTCGGTACGCCATGGCATTGAATACGCTATTACTTCCGATGACGCCGGCATTCTCTCGCGTAAGCTCTATGCAGCTTTTGATCGCTATCCGGGTAAGATTACCCTGATGAGCTCGTCTTTTTCTGCTAACTTAGAAGAACGTCATTTAACCTTTATTCATCCCTCAAAAAATAGCCTCTGTCGTAAGGGCTGGCATCTCTACACTGCCGCACCCCATGACTTTAATTTGCTTAATAGTAAGGTAGCTTACATTGGCTCACGTCTATGTGAAGTGGTAACTTGGGCTTGCTTTAACGGCATTCTCACAGCCCGTACCGCCTCTTATGTCGTGGGCTCTACTTCAGCGGTGACTTCGCTCAAGATTAAGCAATTACGTAGCGACATCACCCGTATTCTTACCCCTAAGATGGGCCGCGTCTCCGAGCAAAGTCTGCAACGCGCGCGCCAAATGCGGGCCGCTTTAATTGTGCTTAATCTAGAGGAAGATGAAACGTCTAACTTAAGACGGCAAATGCTAGAGCAAGATTATGGTTCGACGCTTTGTTGGGGGCGCCAACGCCTCTGCTTAGTAGGTTCTATCGATTTGGTACTAGTAAATAGCTGGGGTGAGTTACGTATGGTCTCTTTTCCTAATGGAGAAGATGGCGTAGTCGAACTCTTAGCTACCTTACTCAGAATCGTCCTTAATAGTATTGATGAGCCGGAGCAGGCAATTCAGCTCTTAAATTTAGTAGAGGTGTGCTCTTTTGCTTCGTCCTATCAGGACCTAATCAAATACGATCTTGAAGCCACCATGCGCCAGGTGTTTAACTGCCTCGATAGTAGTAACTCTAGTGAGTACTCCTTTGAAGTAGGACGTAATACTTATATAGCAAAAGCTCAGGGTGAGCGTGGTGTGATGATTAACAAGCGCTCTTCTTTTGGCTCATCAGAGTTTGATATCTCGGTACTCTCTCGTTATGGCATGCGTCCTGAGTATGCGCTCCAAGTGCCTCCAGTAGTAGACCGTTATGCTACTGCGGGTATCATGCAATATTTCTTTAGTCCGCTAGAGCATGGCCACTGGGATATTTACATCATTAATGAGCGTAATGAGGTCAGTATTTTCTCGGACTACCAGGGATCACGTACAGCTTTAGTTAACGCTATTACCCGCTTCTACACTAGCCAAGAACAAGAACAGCTCTTTAACACTGCCCGTTTTAACTTACCACAGTACTTTGTGTTGGATGAGTCCCTGCGCACAATCCATCCATTCACCATTAAGAATAGCTCTCCTTCTTCGCCTGAAGTCTCGCCTACTGCTCTTGAATTCTCACTTACTTCACCTGAAGTTTCGCCTACTGCTCCTGAAGTCTCACTTACTTCGCCTGAAGTCACGGCTTTAAGTACGGCAGCACCAACCTCATGACAACTAATGATCTCCTCCCAGCTGCTGGGTTTAGCCAAACTCAGCTACCGCGCGCGCCCGCTCTCTTAGCCATACTCCTGCTAGTGGAGCTATTCCTGCTCCAACCGGCATCTCTGCAGCATCTCAAGTAGATAGAGCTAGCCCTATCCCCACCGGCAGTGCTAGTGCGTCTATTTCTAAGACAGTAGTGTTGCCCTAGCAGGGACAACAGCCATGGCCTCTGCCGCGAGTGCCACGCCAGCGTTAACCGTGGCTGCTGCCAGCAATAACAGCAGAACTGCTTCCGTAGAAGCAAGGAAACAGTAGCGAGGAATAGCTATAGCCTCAAACCTATGGTGAAACTCCTTGGCTCAGCTTAACTCTGCACCACGATAAAACCTTAAGCTCACAAACAGGGCAAATGGTTTTATTTTGCTCATAAAATATGGCATCCTTTCCCTATAAAAGTGCAAAGAAGCAACCCCAGGACTATAGGTAAAGAAGCTAAAGCAATAGCGACACGATAACTACCTGACCGCTAGCAGACTTGCGAGTCAACATGCCGATGGCTATCCGCATCGCCTCCTGAGAGATAGCCACAGGCTCACCTCCCGAGTGCTCGCAGTGTGGGCGCTTTTTTAGTAAGAGCGGAATGGGCGCTTTCTTAGAGATAGCCGCAGGCTCGCCTCCCGGTGCTCGCAACATGGGCGTAGCGTGCTTACTTACAGCGTGCTTGCAAAAGAATATCCAGGCGCTCTGGGCTAGGGCTAGTTCAAGGGGGCTAGTTCAAGGGGGCTAGTTCAAGGGGGCTATGGCAAAACAGCTCCTCTGCGGCAAACATTCTGCTTAGCTACCTATTCGCACCATCTTCATCGTGCGATAAAGTGTTAAGACCACTTAGAGCAAATCATGCTATCCTGAACATTTACTGTTTGTGGTTTAGACCTGAGTTATGTCATAACCTGTGGTCTATAGTGGCTAACTTATCCCAAAAAGGATTTTTATGATGTCACGCTCTCGCTTAACCGCTGTAGTTGCGGTTCTCGGTCTTTGTTTGTTTTTATCTGGCTGTGGCATTAAACATGACCTCTATATGCCAGACCAACACTCGCATCACCTGGTGTCAGGTCAAGATAAGTAAGTAAACACTCTCATAAACGATGCGCCATTGAGGTGAGGCTGGGATGGTGCAGCTTAACTGAGCACGCCGCACCTTATACATAACACCTCATGACATGACCTCCCCAGCGTACGATTTAGGTTATTTAGGTTTCTTTGTTTTCTTAGATTGTTAGGCTTTTTAAGCTATTAGGCTTTTTTGATGGATTACTTTAACTACAAAGATAACGAGCTGTACGCTGAAAATATCAAGGTCAGTTCCTTAGTAGAGCAATACGGCGCTCCTTTATATGTCTACTCTAAAGCTACCTTAGTCCGCCATTTACGTGCTTTTGAGGATGCTTTAGCTACGAAAAAGCACTTAGTGTGCTATGCAGTTAAGGCTAATAGCTCCTTAAGCCTTCTTAGCATCATGGCCAAGGCCGGTACTGGCTTTGATGTGGTTTCCAAAGGCGAATTAATGCGAGTGCTCGCCGCTGGTGGCTCTGCAGACAAAGTGATCTACTCTGGTGTGGGCAAGCGTGAAGATGAAATCGAGTTTGCGCTCCAGCAAGGTATTAAATGCCTGAACATTGAGTCCGAGAGCGAGCTCTACAAAGTAGCAGAAGTAGCTACCCGTTTAAACGTCGTCGCTCCAGTGGCTTTACGTGTTAATCCTGATGTCGACGCTAAGACTCACCCTTCAATCTCTACGGGCCTCAAGAAGAACAAGTTTGGTATCGCTTTTGAAAAAGCTCTGCCTTTATATCAGTACATTGCTCAGCATGAGCATCTCAAAGCTACTGGTATTGACTGCCACATTGGCTCGCAAATGACCTCGGGCGCCCCAATTATTGAGGCTACTGATAAGTTAGTGGCCCTCTATCAAGCCTTAAAGAGCCAAGGCATTAGCGTTGACCATATCGATATTGGCGGTGGTTTAGGTGTGACCTATTCTAATGAAACCCCACCATCACCTTATGAGTACTTAGGTGCCGTCTTACAACGCTTAAAGGACATCGATGTCTCGGTCTTCTGTGAGCCAGGACGCGCCATGGTGGCTAACGCCGGTATCTTACTTACCAAGGTGCTCTATCTTAAGAACAATGCCGAGCATAACTTCTGTGTAGTTGATGCAGGTATGGGTGATCTTATCCGACCAGCACTCTATAACTCGTGGATGAATATCATCCCAGCGGTAAAGCGCGATGCTAGCGATGCCCTCCCAGGCAGCGATAATCACGGTAATAAGGTCTATAACGTCGTCGGCCCAATCTGTGAAAGCGATGACTTCTTAGGTAAAGACCGCCAGTTAAATGTGCGAGAGGGCGATATCTTAGCCGTCCGTGGTGCTGGCGCTTATGGCTCCACTATGTCCTCTAACTACAATAGCCGCCCATTATGCGCGGAAGTGTTAGTAGACGGCGATAAGTCCTATGTAATCCGCAAGCGCCAGAGCGAAGAGGCCATGTGGGCTGACGAAATCATTGTCGCCACTAACTAAGTCGCAGCACCCTAATCTTAGCTTTGCCCTGCTTAGCTAACTAAAGCAAAGCCTAGCTGAGCTGAGCAATGCTTAGCCAAGCAAAGTGGAGCTAAGCTTGCGCTACGGCTTGCACTAGAAGATAAAGCCTACTAGCATCATCTATCGCTGACTGCTGTCCAGCGCTTAGTAGAGCGCACTATCAACCTATTTTATTCTCGCGCCCCGGTACCTCACTTTTCCCTATGCCTCTCATCGAAATGAGATAAGCGGAAATACGTGAGGCTACGGGATTGCTATCCCCGCCTTCAAGCGCGAACGAAACACTGCTACCGTTAGCGAAAACTAGTACCCCAACCTGATCCAGGCAAGAAAGTACTCGCGGTTTTACTCCTAAGCACCATCTCAGGACCACTCTTTAGTTTATTCTGTAGAGCTTCCAAGAACCGCTTGGTGAAGTAAGCTTGTGAGCACTCGTCTTGCCTGTTCTTTATGTACGCATTAGCAGTGCGGAGGATCTATGCAAATCAAATTCACTAAGATGCATGGTTTAGGTAATGACTTTATGGTGGTCGACGGAGTCACACAAAAAGTATTCTTTAACCATGATCTCATCAAGCGCTTAGGCGATCGTCACTTTGGCGTAGGCTTTGATCAATTACTCTTAGTAGAACCACCTTACAACCCTGATCTCGATTTTCACTATCGTATCTTTAACCAAGATGGTTCTGAAGTACAGATGTGTGGTAACGGCGCCCGTTGCTTTGCCCGCTTTGTCTATGACCATGGTCTATGTAATAAAAGAGAAATCCATGTCTCCACTATGGCCGGTGAACTCACCTTAAAAATCGAAGATGATGGCGAAGTAGTAGTCAATATGGGACAACCGATCTTAGACCCAAGCAAGATTCCTACTACCTTTACTCAAGAAGCCCCTTACTATGAGGTGCCTATAGCCCCAGGTAAGGCTATCTGGCAAGATAAGGAGATTCAATCTGTCAAGGTCGGAGCCGTATCCATGGGCAATCCTCACACGATTATTGATGTCGCTGATGTAGCCAACTGTGAGCTCCCAGTCTTAGGACCTATCTTAGAATGCCACCCTTGCTATCCAGAAAAGGTCAATGTCGAGTTCCGCCAAATTATTTCCCGTAGTGAAATCAAAGTGCGCGTCTTTGAGCGCGGGGTCGGTGAGACTCTAGCTTGTGGTACCGGTGCTTGTGCTTCCGTAGTTTCGGGCATTGTACAGGGCTTACTTGATCATAAGGTCAAAGTGCATCTGCCAGGTGGCGATCTTACTATTACTTGGGAAGGACCTCATAAACCTGTTATGATGAAAGGCCCAGCTACCAACGTCTTTGAGGGCATCATTAATATCTAAAGCTCTTCTAAGAACCGAAGAATCCTTTTGGAACCCAAGATTCTTCTGCTAACCGAAGAGTCCCCTTAGAACCTAAGAGTCCTTTTGGAACCCAAGACTCTTATTGGAATCTAAGGATATTCCTGAGAGCCCAAGGCAGAGCTACCAAGTTAGCCCTGACACTAAACTAGCGGCGTTACTTTAGCTAGGCTACACTACTTTTGCTAAGCTGAAATTAGCTACACTTGGCTAAACTTAGCGTAACGCCTTATAAGCCCCGGCAAACCTCACTGGTATATAACAGGGAAACTTCCCCAGGCCACCATCCGCGGCAAACAGCAAAGCATAAATAATTACTTGGCAAGACGATACGGCGGCACGTTTTTGCTCTAGATAGACATAGCATGCGCACGCTCAAAGGCAAACTGACCTCAGAGCTTTCCTATGCTCGGGGCCTATCTGCGCTCAGAGCCTACCGGTGCTCAGAACCATAATAAATCACGTAAGACCAGGCACTAGCATAACTATAGTCCTGCCAACTATAGCTTCACCTATAGTCATGCACCCTCACTATAGTACAGGCACCGCCCGCCCCTGCGTGCTCTCTTACTACTAACACTAAGAAACATCGCACCCATACATCACGCCTATAGTGCAACTTACACTAGCTAAACCTTTTAGTAAGAGAGATTGTTGTGTCTGCCGCCACTCCCTTTGCTGCATCCCAGAATACCTTAGCTAAGAACCCAACTTTATCTTCTCGTCCTCTTCCCACAAACGAAAGTACTACAGCTACTGCTGACACAGCAAACGTGACCACAGCAAACCTATCTACAGCAAATGCCGCTACCGCAAACACTGCTACCGCCAACATCGCCACAGCCGACGCCGCTACAACAGATGCAATTGCAGCAAACAGCGCGACAACAAATGAGTCACTAGCCCCAGCCCCTGCCAGCTCTGAAGGCATTGCCCCAACACCGTCGCCTCAGGCTATGGCGGCTCTTCAGAATACGGCATCGCCTCAGCCTGCCGTATCACCTCAGGCGACGCTGTCGCCTCAGCCTACTGCCACGGCTCAGGCTACAGCATCCGCCCCATTTGACCCCCAAAATATGACGAGTACTGCTGAAGATTGGCAGCTCTTTCAACAATTTCAGCAGTTTCGACGCTTTCAACAACAGCTGCGTATCCAGAATGGCCAAGTACCACCAAACCAAAATGCGCCGCTAACCTCTAACCCTAACGCAGCTCTCCCTACTCCGCCGCAGCCACTAGCCCCTACTCCTAATGGGACTACTGCTACTGTAGAAACTACGGCTAATATCAACACAATTTATCATGACGCAAGTTTAGCTACTACCAACTTAGGAGCAGAGGCAACGCCCGCCCCTACTATCCACCCAACGCAACCAAACACTAACCTAGCTCATGCTACGCCCAATCCTGCCCCCACTGCTCCTCAGCCGAGCCTCAGCCAGGCTCCGTCGACGCTGGCACCAACCCCACTAAGTCCGGAGCAACAAACGGCGCAGCAATACCAAGAGTTTTTGCAGTACCAGCAATTTCTTAAATTCCAAGAAATGCAGGCGGCTATGCAGACAGCCATGCCAAATTCGCAGGCAGAAGCAACTGTAGACGCACCTACGGTTAGCAGAGTGCCGGCGATGCCCGCTGCCCCAACTAACAATGCCATACCAGACCCGGTAGACTCCGCTGCAACTATTCCTCCTACTGCTACTACTGCTACACCATCCCCTGTAGCCATACCTACAGCTATTACTGTTACTACAGCTACTACTGTTACGGCTA
>Cebus_capucinus_imitator_PRJNA485217_SSR093__coassemble_406_pt1 | contig 18437 bp, 11 predicted proteins | sample Cebus_capucinus_imitator_PRJNA485217_SSR093__metabat2_low_PE_002 | metagenome-assembled genome bin Cebus_capucinus_imitator_PRJNA485217_SSR093 | reverse complement strand
GATGTGGCTACAAGGTCTTATAGCAAGTTGTAGCTCATGATGTGGCTACAAGGTCTTATAGCAAGGTGTGACAGCACAGTATAGCTGCGTTGGGGAAAGGTGTTGTTACTAGAAACAGGAGAGCAAAGACAGGGAAACAGGAGAGAACGGACAAGGGCGCAGCTCGCTGCGCCGCAGGAACGGCGCAACCAAATGGGACTTACTCTAGTGTAGCGCCGTAGCGCTACCTATGAGTTAGGCTCGCCAAGCCTCAAGATAGCCACGTCTCTAGCTCAGCTTAGACTGGTGCTTGCAAGCTTTGGGGTTGGCACCTGCAAGCTTGGGAGCTAGTGGCGCGCAATCTTTGCAGCTGATGCGTGCAATCTTGCAAGCCTCTGTACTTGCGATGAGCAAACTGCAAGCTTAGGCTTAGTTACGCAAGCTGCAAGCCTATGCTTAGCCTAGGCTGAGCTTAGGCTGAGCCCTATTTATTCGAGGCCTTGACGCAGCAATGGCTTCTTTAAGTAAGCAAAGAGGTTGTCAGCAACCATGTTGAGCACTTCTTTAATCGAAGAGAGCTCAGGGTCATACTGGTTAATAAACACTGGCTCACTATCAGGCTCGTAATAGCACACCGACGAAAAAACAGCATCCACATCAGTTTCCGACAGGGTTAAAGAGCAGCGGAAATCAACGTAACGCTCGACACCAGCCTGCGATAAAAGCGGATCACGCATTACTTTGTGGAAGTTAATGACCGAGATATTACGATCATCTAAGAAAATATGGTTAGGACGGACACCAGCCTTAACCCAATGCTCTGCCTTATCAAAAGCCCGCTCTAAAGGGGAATCAGAATGGAAGATAAAAGGCACTTCATAATCCGAACCAGGAGGAGGCGTGATTGGTTCATTGCTTGTTGCTAAATCATCATTGTCTGACATAACAGATCTCCTTGGTTGCTAATTATGCCTGAGCTTTCTTGGTTTCACGCAATGCCACAGTCAAGTTAAAGACTGGGGCATGAGGGAGCGAGTGCTTGGAGTCAACACAGAAATAGCCCTCACGCTCAAATTGGAAACTTTGGCCAACCTGAGCATACTCCAATGAGCGCTCTAATGCCGCATGCTCAATGACCTCCACCGAATCACGGGAGACACAGCCTAAGAAATCAGCGGCGGCACCTGGATTAGGATCGGTAAAGAGACGGTTGTAGAGCATAACCTTACCATCAAAGTAATTATTTGCATCAACGAATTGGATCACGCCCTTAGCCTTAAAGCCCTCGACATCACAGCCGACCGAGTTAGGAATAGCCTCAGCATGAACACAAGTAATCTTACCTGACTCATCTTTCTCGCAGGAAGTAGCCTTAATGAGGTAACCATGGCGTAAACGCACTAAGCCACCTAACTTTAAGCGCTTGTACTGCTTGTTAGCTTCTTCTCTAAAGTCAGCCTCATCGATAAAGAGCTCGCCGGAGAAAGAAATCTCACGGGAACCTAACTCTGGCTTATCAGGGTGATTTGGCACCTCAAAGGAGGTAGCGGTAACGCCCTCAGAGCCATAGTTATCGATAACCAGACGTAATGGGTGTAAGACGGCTAAGGCGCGAGGCGCATTGGCATTTAAATCTTCACGAATGCAAGCCTCTAAGGCAGTCATTTCCACCGTGTTATCTTGCTTAGTGACACCAATACGGCGGCAGAACTCACGAATCGAAGCCGGGGTATAGCCACGACGACGCAGACCCGAAATAGTGGTTAAGCGTGGGTCATCCCAACCATCAACATAGCCCTCGGAGACTAATAAATTGAGCTTACGCTTAGAGGTAATAGAATACTCTAAGTTTAAGCGGCTCATCTCATACTGACGAGGATGGCAGTCAATGGTGATGTTATCTAAGACCCAATCGTAGAGACGACGATTGTCCTGGAACTCTAAGGTGCAAATGGAGTGGGTAATACCCTCGATGGCGTCCGAGATGCAGTGAGTAAAGTCGTACATTGGGTAAATGCACCACTTATCTCCAGTAATAGCATGAGCGGCAAAGCGCACACGATAAATCACTGGGTCACGCATACAGATAAATGGGGAGGCCATGTCAATCTTAGCACGTAAGCAAGCCTTGCCCTCGGCAAATTCACCTTTCTTCATCTTCTCGAATAAGGCCAAATTTTCTTCAACCGAGCGGTCACGATAAGGGCTATTTTTTCCCGGCTCTTTTAAGGTACCGCGATATTCACGAATCTCATCAGGGGAGAGCTCATCTACATAAGCTAAGCCCTTATTAATGAGTTCTACGGCATAGCCATAGAGGCGGTCGAAGTAATCCGAGGAGTGGCGCACTTCACCATTCCACTCAAAGCCTAACCAGTGCACATCGTTCTTAATCGAATTGATGTACTCCATATCTTCTTTGACCGGATTGGTATCATCAAAGCGCAGATTGCAGGTACCTTGATAATCACGGGCTAAACCAAAGTTTAAGCAAATGCTTTTGGCGTGGCCAATGTGCAAGTAACCATTTGGCTCAGGAGGAAAACGAGTAGCTACATGGTCATGACGACCTGTCTTGAGATCCTCATCAATGATATCGGTAATAAAATTGCGTGGAATTTTTTCACTAGAATCCATCGCGGTCTCCCACAACACACAAAGAGCGCTTACCTAGCAATTAATTGGACTCGCTTGCAGCGCACCGCATGAACTACGCAGCAATACCCAGCAGCCATGGCCATAAGAATGCAGCCATGAAACATGCGCCATGCTGCCATAAGAATGCAGCCATGAAACATGCGCCATGCTGCCATAAGAATGCTGCCATGAGACATGCGCCATGCTGCCATAAGAATGCTGCCATGAGACATGCGCCATGCTGCCATAAGAATGCTGCCATGAGACATGCGCCATGCCATGAGCTGCGGCACACCTAGGCATCATGCCCTAGTTTTTTATGCTTAGTTAATGGTGGTTACAAGTACAATTAATTGCTAAGTATCAGCAACAGGAGCCTCAAGCGCTGAGACACTAACTTTAATGCTTAGTCGAGATTAAGATGCTTAAGCGACATTAGGATAAAGTTAAGCAAGCTCATACCTAAATTGGCTCACAGTAATCTCAGCTCTACTACATATGAGAAAACCCTTTTCTTCCTAAGAAAAAGGAATCTGACTCTACTAGTAAGCTTAGGTTACTTATAGGATTTTAGCAAAGCAAAGGCTAAGCCTCAATTATTATCACTGCAAAGCCCGGTGCTTAGCGCATAGAGAGCGCAAGGACTAGCCATTTTTAGACTTACTTAATCTCTTCTTAATCTCTTACGATGAGGGTAAATCTGCCCAAATACCCTATCTTAAACCTATACTTTATCGCTATAAAGCACGCTGCCCCCGCTAATGCCTCCAAACAAATCTCTCTGCCCCAAGATAATTGCCCAAATGAACTTTGCTGTAGCAAGCGATGGATGCTAAAGCAGCAGGCAATGGATGCTAGAGCCGCAGGAGATACAAGCTAGAGCAAACTGGAGCCAATAGGCACCAACAAGTCACCTAAGTTCACTAAACTTCAGGAAAGATATGACATGCTGGCTTAATGTAGCTTAGGCACAATCTCGTGCTATGGACAGCTTAAGTGCGGCTCTTAGGCTTTCCTAAACAAGGATACTGAGCCTCTTAAGCCCAAAGATAAATTCTCTGAATCCCAAAGATAGAGCCTCTTCAGCTCCTTAAGACCGAAAGCTGAGTATCTTAAGCCCAAAAATAGAGCCTCCACCGCCATAAGCCTACCTCTCTTTATTACAGAAGCAGAACTGCTTAAGCCTTGATATATAGCTCTCACTAAACCATAAAACAAGGCAGGTTAAGCCTAATTTTAAGGCTGCTTTTAGTCCTAGTTTTGGTCATACATCTTAGAACAAAGCTTTAACAAAGCTTTAGATAATGAGCTCTTTAACGCATGCTCTATAGGATCTGGTTGCTAAAGACAAGCACAATATATTAGAATGGATGGCTATTTTTAGGGAACTTACCTAGTTTTTCCTTACTTTAAACCGACCTGATTCCAGGCCTGCTTTGAACTCTATCTAAGGAAAAGTAAGGGTAAGAGCGCCACGATAGCGCTAGTAATCAGTTACTCCCCTGAGTTTATAAAGCAATAACGCCCCTGGCACCCCTTGTTTTTACTATCTGAGGTCATATAGCTCAGGTTAATAGAATCACCTTGGCTATAGCTAAAACCTGGTTTAGTCTAAAGCTAAGGCCGAGTTCAAAGGCAAGTACGCCTTAGCTCGAGCTAGGTTTGCGTGATAGTTCATAGCAAGGAATATTGCTTTTGGTCAGAGAACAGGTGAGAGCCTAAGTTTTTGCAGGATCGTGCTTATGAGCTTTGAATCTGAAAAGCTATTTAATGATTTCCAACACTTCGCCCGTGGTATCCGTCGCTCTGGTGAGTTCTCCATTCGCGAAAGTGGCATCTTAGAGAAGTGCGGTACCGCCATGATGGAGCTCCACAATGGCACCCGTACTCCAGCCGATGAGACCGAACGCGTCTTTTTAGAGCAAATCCACTCTAACGATGTGATCACTGATCCTAATGCCAAGATCTTTAAGAAGTACCTGCAGGTCATTCAACCACGTCGTCTGCACCGTCTGTGCTCGGTTGGTGCTGATGATGAGATGGGTAATGGCGAGTTTGCAGGTGGTGGCGACGACAGCTCCATCGAGTAAGATTGAGCCTAGCGCTCATCTCCTTTAAGTCAGAAAAACTCCACTAAGCCTAGAAGGCTAAGCTTAAAGCTAAGGCTAAGCTAGTCAGCTAAGGCTAAGCTAGTCAGCTAAGGCTAAGCTATCCAGCTAAAGCTAAGCTAGCCAGTTAAGCCTACGCTTAAAGCTAGTGCTTTGAGCCAGCTACTACAAGCTACCCTCCGCCTTAAGCGCAGATAGGTGCTGATACTGGTTGAGACGTGTGCTTGCTTTGTAGTTATCTTACGAGTCCAGGCTCGCGATCACTACTCCCCAGCGGCCCTGCGGCTTAACATAACCGCAGGACAGCTCCAGCCCACGCCAAGAGTTACGGACTAAGCCATCGGTACGAAGCTTAAGCTGTACCGATGCCTATCTAGCCTATCAAAAATGCTAATCCATCAGTTATCACTTATCACGACAGACCAACTTATCACACCTGCCCAACTTATCACTTACCACGATAAAGACAACCGCTCTTCTTATCTCATATCTACTCTTTTCTTCTCCCCTCTTCTTCTTAAGTTCATACTGCTGCTTAGTGCCACTACCTCACTAAGAATCATCCTCTCCCCTCACTATCTACTTTTGCTATCACTGTAGTTTCATCGTCTCATTCTCGCGGTTGATTAACCGCTGCCTCATATCTGTCCTAGCTCCTATAAAAAAGCAGACCGGCTATAGGCACTGATCTGCTTTAAGTCTGCTTTAACTCCACATGGGCTCGAGTTTTTAGAGGTGGTGTTATATAGCCATGAGATCAGCTCAGTGGAGGGATAAGCCACCTTTACATCGTTAAAAAGTGAGCTCAATGCTTACGAAATAATAGCTAAGCATTGCGTAGTCTTACCCACTGCTAAGACCTTACTAAGCCATTTCTTTAAGGCTAGCTAAGGAAAGCACCAAAACCTCAAAGAAGTCGTGCTAATGTGGGTTAAACCTACTGGCGATGCCCTTGAGGTGTGCTCACAATGCCTTAAGATTTGCTCACAATGCCTTAAGATTTGCTTAAGATGCGCTTGAGAGATAGAGCCCTAATGTGCCCTTTCCCCACGCCCCTTACTTTTGCTTAAGCAAAGAGTAAGCTTTTACTCTTTAACTACCTTTAACCACCTTTAACTCTTTAAAGATGACTATAAAGGTACCCCCCTTATCTTATGCTTAGAGATGGGCAGCGTCATACTCCACATCAATGAAATGCGTTAGTACTTGGCAAATATCGCCATACTGGTCGCGTCCGATAAACACGCCATAGAAACCATCACCCCAACCTGAGGAAAAGATTGGTACATTAAAAGGAGTGCCCGGCACCGTTACTACCGCATAATCCCCACCACTACGCTGTAGCTCCGGGTCATCGTTATAGCTCTCTTCCAAAATATCGCTGATCCAATGGTCGTAGCAATTGAAGTCAGAGTTGTCTTTATCTTGCTCCGCACAAAAAGCTGCCCACTCTTTTTTGGTTTCGAGGTCGCAAAAGCAGCCCATGCCCGCATCTACACCAAAGCCAATAATGAGCTCGCCATCTTCCTCCTCATCGCCATCATTGCTAGCAAAAGCTGCAGCCGAGGCACTAGCTACGGCCTTGGAACTAGCTACGGCCGAGGCACTAGCTACGGCCTGGGAACTAGCTAAAGCCTGCTCACTAGCTGCGGCTTGAACCTGGGCTTGCGCTTGAGCCTCTTGACGCTTAGCTTGTTTCTCTTGGAACTCTTGGTGCTTGGCTTGCTGGCATTTTCCTGCCTCTCTTAGCTCTTGCAAATCTTGAATAGTACAGTTATCTGGAATAGCTGGCTCAAAAGCTACCGCCGGCTGATCCGAGAGCAGTAAGCGTGCTGCCGCATAACGTACACAGGAAGTAGTCAGTTCCCCCGGCATAATAATGCTTAACTGTACCGGAAATTCCCCCCGTGGCAGTTTATTAGCTAAGATGCAGCCAGTACTCCACTTGTCGTTAGTATTAGCAAGATCCACCATAGGGTCACAGACAATGAGCTTACCCGTAGGCAGCGAGCAAGTGCCCATGGTCAGGGTGCGCATTTCTTGCCCCCCTAGAGGCTTATTCGTGAAATAGGCATTGAAATCAATGGACGGGGTTAAGAGTGTAGCCACCTCATTGGCTAAAGTCTGCCACTCTGGACTTTTGTTGGGCCAGCGCCGAATTAACAAAATTTTCGAGGCTTTGTTAGGAGCCGCGGCAGCTGCTGTGGCAGCTGCAGTTGGCGTAGCTTGCGCTGTGGCTACGGTCGCAGAGGCCCCTTTATCCTGAGCGGAGGCGGCTGGAGACGATTTTGCTTGCTGAGCGGACATGGCGACATCTGGCGCTAACGCTGCTTTAGTTACCTCCGCTGCGGTTGTTGCGGACGTGTTTACTTTAGTGTGACTCATAAGAAAATCCTACCCTCACCAACTAACTGACCTGCAACTTAATGAGGTTGAGCAAATGAATACTATTTAGACTGTGCTAGAGAGACGGTGCTACCCTCAAGCACGGAGAAGTGAATGATGTAAGTAAAGAAGATACTAAGTAGCGCGCTATCACGGATGTCATTACACATGTCATCACGTATGTCATTACGCATGTTACTTAGAGGAAATTAAGGCAAGACTAAGAGATAACTATTAGGAGAAAACAACTAAGAGATAACCACCAAGAGATAACAGAAGAGAGCTTGCCTACAAAGCCTGGCGTTACCTGATAACTGGACCTAAGCTGACAAGGTGTTACTAATACCCACATTGGCACGAGTTTGAGGAGGTTGCGTTATATAGCCCTGAGATAAGCTCAGTAGTGGCCTTAGCTACCTTTACATCTTTAAAAGTGAACTCAACGCTTACTAAATAATAGCTAAGCGTGGCGTAGGCTTAACCATTTCTAAGACCTTACTAAGCCATTTCTCTAGGACTAGCTCAGGAAGTAGCAAAACCTCAGAAAAGTCGTGCCAATGTAGGTAATACCAAGGTGCTAATTGGTAAAGCTATCTTTACATCCTACCATTAGAAATGATTTGGTGATGCGGGCTATATCAAAATTAGAAGCAAAAGAAAGAGAAAAGAAAGAGGAACAAAGTAAGAACGTCACAGCAACGGCTAGCAGAGGCCGATGCGTCTCCGCCACTATGAGGTGGAGCCTCCCAGCGCCATGAGCTATGACAGCACCAGGAACTATGCGGCATGAGCAAAACTTCTACAAGATGAGAATAGGCGCAGCCGGGATTTATTAGCAAGCTCAGGAGCAAAGTGGCTCAATGCTCAAGCTTGTGGGCTCAGCTTCTTAAGCTCAAGCTTGGGGCTCAGCTTCTTAAGCTTAAGCTTGTGCGCTCAAGCTTGGGGCTCAGTTTCTTAAGCTTAAGCTTGTGCGCTCAAGCTCGTGCACTCTTTGCTGCGGTAACACGGTGCTAGCGCGCTGATGCTGCGTCTTTACGCAACACCATGCTAGAAAAGGCCTCACATGCTAAAAAATGCCCTCACAGGAAGTACCCATTAAGGTACAAGTGGAGCTCATCAGGGCATTAATGGCGATGGTGAAGTTACCCATAAAGGCGTTAAGACTAATCACTAACACCGATAAACCTACGATCATCGACACCGCAAAGCCCATGGAGAACACGTTTAACTGTGGAGCAGCACGGGTCATGACACCAAAGGTAAAGTTAACCACTAACAGCGCACAAATAGCAGCCATAGCGGTAGAGAGAGCACATTGGAACATAGTTGCGCCAAAGAAGATAATGCTCTCTAATTTAGGGTAGGTAAAACCATCGGTAGAGATAGGAATAGTCTCAAAGCTTAAGAGGAGCAAGCGGATAAAGACCAAATGCCCATCCATAGCTAAAAAGACAAAGGTACAGAGCACGGTAAAGAATTGACCCACTACTGGGGCATTAGTACCAGACACAGGGTCAACTAAGGAGGCAAAGCCTAAACCGGTTTGCATAGCAATGGCCTGACCGGCTAAGACGAAACACTGCACCAAATATTGGGTAATAAAGCCTAAACCAGCGCCAATAATGACTTGGGAGATCGTGGTAACAATACCTAACACCGAAAAGGACTGATAAGGGGTATCAATAGCCGGAATATTAGGCAGCATGCAAAAGGTGACGGTAAAAGCCATTAAAGCACGCACACGGGTAGGCACAGAACCAGCTGAGAATGTAGTAAAAGCCATAAAGAATCCACCAATGCGGCATAAAGGCCACATTAGTGAATCCAAAGAGTAGAGCATGAACGGCTCTAATAAGTTAACACCCATTCTCTCTTCCCTCAAAAAGCTCTCAACCCACTTGGTTGCCCGAGCACCTAGCGCATGCTCATGACTCACACCAGCGCCTAGCGCTTGCTTATGCGTTGCATTGCTGACTCACATAAAGCAGAGCTCCATCTAAACGATAGAACTAAGCGATACTACTTAGCATCAGATAATAGTGATTCCTCTTTAACCAATCACGCTCGGGATACTATGCACTAACTCAAAAAAGAAAGACATTAGTTTACTTAAGCCCCAGTGTGCTCCCCACATTAAACCCAACACCGTCACTACCAGGCGTGGTAAGAACGACAGGGTTTGCTCATTAATCGAGGTAGCTGCTTGGAACACCGATACGGTCAGACCCACAATCAAGGAGGGCAAAATAGAGGCAGTAACTAAGACCGCCACTAAACCTAAAGCTGAGCGCACAATGTCCACAAATACTTCTGGCTCCATGGCATCTCCTTAGTAATCACCATCAATTCGACTGAAGCTAATAGTACTACCTAATAGCACGAGACCAGACGCTGCCGCGCTTTACCAGGCGCTTACAGGCCTCTTAACTTTACCAGGCGCCCCTGCTATGGTCCAGGTACCGCCGCGCCTTGCTAAGTGGGCTATCACCTGACACGGGTATGACCAGGCACGAGCATAGTACATAGGTGGCCTACTATGTTAGGCCAATCTAGGCGGGCACACCTATACCGTAGGATGCGAGCAAGGTTCCCATAATCAAAGTCCAACCATCCACTAACACAAAGAGCATGAGTTTAAATGGTAAGGACACGATCATAGGCGAGAGCATCATCATACCCATGGCCATGAGAATAGATGCCACCACTAAGTCAATAATTAAGAAAGGCAAGAAGAGCATAAAGCCGATCTGGAAAGCCGTCTTCAGCTCCGAGACGATAAAAGCCGGAATTAAAACGTGGAAAGGCACTTCCTCCGGGGTCGCTACCTCAATGTCCGCATACTCCATAAAGGCATTTAAATCGCTCATGCGCACTTGCGCCCGCATAAAGGAATGCAGCGGCTTTTGTCCAATCTCAATAGCTTCACGCGCCTGAATTTGGTCATTCATATAAGGCACAATGGCTTCGTTATAAATGTCATTGAGCACAGGAGTCATGATGTAGATCGTCATAAAGAAAGCCAAACCCAGTAAGATCTGGTTAGATGGCGAAGTTTGTAGACCCATAGCCTGACGCAAAATTGCCAGCACAATGATAATGCGGGTAAAAGAAGTCATCATGACGACAATTGACGGCAAAAAGGTCAATACGGTCATCAACATGATGACTTGTAAAGACAAAGAATAGTCCTGGGTGCCATCAGGATTAGTCTTAACCGTAAAAGCCGTCATATCTAAATCGGCACCATAGGCGACGCTTGATGACCAATAGAGAATAATTCCGGAAATAAGGCTTAAGGTAAAAGCCCAGAGGAACATGCGCTTAAGGCCACTTAACTGCGTCGAAGCTTCAGCTACACTAAGCTTACTAACACCTCTGGCGCTCCAATGGTTCTGCGGATTAAGCATTTTTACGCCTGAGCTACAGCGTAAAAGCTTACGTAAAATCCCCTCACTCTCTGGCGCGAGCTCATCAACTTCAGGCACAGCCATGAGCTCAAGCTCCATGGCCTCATGGTGCCCTGGCTTATCAAGCTTATTTCTCTGATAAGTTTGCATCTGCTGCTCCAGACCTCCAGAAGATAGGCGCGGAGCGCGTGGTGCTTCTGCGAGGTGATTATTGAGATCAGTCATCGCCTAAAAACCTAAAGATATAAATAGTCGCGCTCGCGGGGAGCTAAAAAAGATTAACAAGGATAGCCTCATGGCGGTCTAAGACAGCCCAGGATAACTATCTCAAGAAAGAAGATTACCTAGCAAAGAGCAGCTACCTAACAAAGAGCAGATATCTAGCATACAAGCTCTTACTAGCGCACAAGCTAGCTTACGCTTGCTTAAGCTTGTTTACTAGTTCTGACACAAGCTAGCCTAAGCTTGCTTACGAGCTCTCACCAAGCTAGCCTAAGCTAGCCTAAGCTTGCTTATTAGCGCAAGAAACCGCCCTTTCTTTTACTATTGCGTGCACCTTTGTGCTTGTTGGAAACATGGTTCACACTAGAACTTTTCGTGCTACTTATCGTAACACTAGCGGCATTGACTTCAGACTCTACAGCTAGAGCCACTGAGGTCTCAGCTGCTACCCCTGACTCTGATGACACTTCAGCTAATTCTGCCGTGGCGCCTACTTTTGTCACCTCAGGCTCCGGCGCATCACTAGCGGCAGTAGTCTCTACGCTTGTTTCTGCTGCACTTTGCTCTTGAGCGTTAGCTAAACTAGCATCGTCCTGATGCGCTATATCACCCTCAATAGGGTCGCTTAGGCTAGAAGCACTGCTTAGAGTGGCGCTAGGAGTAGCTACGCCGCTCGCCGTAGCACTTGTAGTGGCGCTCGATGTAGCGCTAGGGATAAAGTTATTAATGGCACTATTGGTGCCAGCACCGCTATGGTCTTCTCCATCATGGGGCACTGGAACAGCACTAGAGCTCATAGTGGAGCCTAAATGCAGGGGACTTAAAACTTGGGATATGCCTTGTACTGCTTGTTGTGCTTGTACTAAAGCATTAGCTAAGCCCTGCACGGCATTTTGGGCCTGCTCTAAATTGAGACGATTAATTTCCGCATTAAGTGCTTGGGCATTACTTAATGCCTGCGCATTACCAAGAGCCTGCGCATTGTTAAGACCTGGCCCCAGCGCGAGCCTTGCGGCATTAGCAGCAAGTTCTTGCTGTTGACTCATATAAGCCTGCGCTAACATTTGCGCAAAGGCTGGTGGTAAATTCGTTGCCGCTAGTGCCGGAGCATTAGTAGCAAGGCTATCACTCTCCAGGGCAGGCGCATGCTCACTATGGCTTGCTAACGTTGGGCAATTTTCCATCTTAGCACTATAGTTGGCTAAAGATGCGCTTCCCCCATCCTGAGGCAGGACCACGCCCTCATTTGTCCCACTAAAGCTGGCACTAGCTGTCCCACTAAAGCTAGCATTAGGCTGCATCATACCATTATCGCTGCGGTACGCTCCTAAGCTTGGTGAGGTCATGCCAGGCAAAGCCGCAGTGCTTTCAGATATCAAAGCCGCCTGGTTTTCAGGCTGCAGCGCCGCGGGAGAAACGGTCTGGCTCTCAGCTTGAGCCCCACTATTTAAGATAGAGCTTGGTAGGTCGTATTTGCTTTCCCCGAGCGCATTAATAGCGCCAATAGCGGCGGCCTGCGGCTCTAAAGCAGGGTCTAACTCGTCATAAGGGTCAACCCCGCCTGCCATAAAAGCAGAACCCTGATAATCTGCATTTGCACTTTCCTGACTCTCCCGCGCCAAGTTAGCCGCACTAACCGCATTAGCTGCACTAACCGCATTAGCTGCACTAACCGCATTAGCTGCACTAACCGCACTAGCCGCAGCTACTTTGGCGGCAGTGGCTGCTGTAGCTTCCGGAGTTGAGGCTTCCCCTGGGCTTACCGCCTGAGGCTGTGCCATCGCAGCGGCAAACTCGCGGGCGTGCGCCTCCGCAACACTAGCTGCATTTGGACTAGCCATAGTTGAGCTAACCATAGTTGGACTAGCCACACTTGGATTAATCGCACCAGAGCCAGTGGCGCTAGGATTAAACCCACCTACGTTAGCAACACTATGATTAGCACTAGCTATAGTGGCTTGACCTGGCACGGCAGCATCTAAATCTAACAGTAAGGAAATATTATGCGGAGTAACACCTAAGAGCAGATGGCGCTCCCCTACTCGTACCTGGGCAATGCGCTCTTTAGGGCCTAACGACATCTGATTTTGCAGCACCATGGTTGAGGCCTGCCGCTGAATAAAGCGGGACTTTTTTAAGAAATAGGCAAATAAAAAGATGCAACCTAAGATGCCCAGGGTAGAGAGGAGCCACTTGAGCATACCCGCAGGCGAACTTAAACCGCCATCAGCTAAAGAACCACCATGCTTAGTCTTATCAGTGTTATACCCCCAAGCCGCAATATTCTTGTCTAAATGTGCAGCTGACTCGATCTTTTCTCCTGAGGCAAAGAGGGTAGCATCTTCAGCGCTTACTGCAACAGCTCTTGCTGGATCTGCACTTACAGCATTAGCCCTATTACCCGTAGCTCCATTGCTCGTAATCCCACTGCCAGTAACACCATTGCCAATAGCTTCATTACCCGCAGCCACGGTATGTGGGCCCGCTTGATCGGCAGAAGTAGTGGAACTCTCTAGCGTAGTTGGTGCTGGCGCCGCCTGCGCTACATTAGTAAAGCCTAAAGCGCCTGAGCCTAGTGCTAATAAAGTTGCCAAAGTCACAGCAAAAGCACCGGCCCGACAAAATCCTTTGGTCAAAACAAAAGCAGACATAAGTAATGGAGATGGCGATAGAGATGCGAATGGGGATAGAGATGCGAATGGGGATAGAGATGTCGCGAGCTGGGGTTGAGTTTGAGAAGAAGAGAGAGAAGAGCACCGGAGGGATGGAGCATCAGAAAAAGAACTAGCGTCACTGCTAGTTTGGGCACGAGAAAGAGTGCTTGCTAGAGCTATAGATTGAGAGAGCGCGAGCGCACTAGTATGTGGCTCGACAATCCCAGACGCCTGTAACCATGATGCGTGCATATTAATCACCTCAATGATGTGCTGATGGTGAACACAGCAACGCTGGTAAACCTGGAGCCAGGATCAATGATGCGGCGCTGCGCCTCTTACCACACCCTTATGTAAAGGATATGGTTAAGCTGATAAGGGTAAGCTGACAAGTTTAAGCTTATGCTAAGCCCCAAAACAAGCCAAAGTAAGCAAAAGTAAGCTTGCTCAGTTTAGCAAAGCCGCGACTTGCTAGCCTATATTCCTCACTTTAGCCAATGCTTTCGCTAGGATTAGCTTAGCTCTAGCTAAGCTTATGCTCTCTAGCTAAGCTTGCGCTTGAGAGAGCTTGAACAAGTTGCGCTTAAGTGAGCTGGCACTTGAACTTGTTCTTCTAGAGCATACTCGCTTTGGCGCTCTACAAAAACAAAGTGCCAGCTAATACTGGCACTGTTTGGCCTCAGATATGGTGATGGAGCATCAACTAACCATAGCTGAATTTCGAGGCTTTTAAAGATACTATTGCAGTTTCTTAATGCGTTCCACCTGGCTAATGACGTCAGTTAAGCGAATACCAAACTTATCATTAACCACCACCACTTCACCGTGGGCAATTAAAGTACCATTAACTAACACATCTAAAGGCTCACCAGCTAAACGCTCTAACTCGATAACCGAGCCCTGGTTTAATTGTAAGAGATTACGGATCGAGATCTTAGCGTGACCTACTTCCATAGTAATGGTTACAGGAATATCTAAGATAGCATCTAACTTCTTACGCTCTTCACGAGACAGAGGAGCTTTACTCTTAGATGGGTCATCAAACTGCTGAAGATCAGCAGAGCTCATATCCGTATCGCCATCGGTAGATGGGAGGCCGTTAGACCAATCGGTATTATCCATGTCCGACATAAATCGTAAGCTCCATTAGCTGCCGCGCTCCGACTAATCAGCGGCGCTACGCACTAAGTCAAAGTCTAAATCTGATACTGCCCTGATCTTATCCCCGCTTTTGCTCTCAGATTAACAGTTAGACCTTGTTAAAGGCTGAGTATTAAAAGCTGAGTATTAAAGGCTGAGCGTTAAAAGCTGAGTGAGGATAAATAAGCTTAGCCACACCAAGACAAGGTAAAGCTTAAGGCTTTACTTATCTTAGTTATTTTATCTTCCCGGTGAGAAAACTTATGGACTTAGCCACAAGTTAATCTCCTCTCGTTACCCTATCGCGGTTAACTTATACTTGGCTTGGCATTGCTTAGCTTTGCTTTACACTGCTTTGCACTGCTTGACACTGCTTTGCTTTGCACTGCTTGGCACTGCTTTGCTTTGCACTGCTTGGCACTACTTTACTTTGCACTGCTTGGCATTGCTTCGCAAAAGCAAGGCCAGCGCTTGCTTAAGCTACCTAAGAAGATAAAGCTAAGCTTTTAGTCGTCATCAAACTCTTCAAGATCATCATCATCCTCAATGTTGATACCAGAACCTTTGAGGAAGGAGAGATCGCTCTTCATTGAAGGAGGACGCTTCAGGATATCGGAAATCTTAATCGCCAACTTATCCTTAGTGCGACCTAACTTAGCATGATAGCTAGGCAGGTCTTCAATGTAAACTAAGAGATTGTCTGGCATCTCTACGTTGAGAACGTCACCAGCTTTAAGATCCATCAGCTGGCCTAAGCTTAGAACTAAATCAAGCATCTTGACGCGCATATCTACTTGCACGTCCATGACTTCTTCGCGCAGGGCCTTGTTCCAACGTAAATCGGTATCGCCCTTATCTGACTGCACACCGGCGTCAAGTAATTCACGAATAGGCTCGATCATGGAGTATGGGAAAGCGATGTGCATATCACCGCCACCACCATCCAAGTCGATATGGAATTGGTTAACTACCAGCATTTCCGATGGGCTCACGATATTAGCCATAGCTGGATTAACTTCACTGTCGAGATATTCAAACTCGACGTCCATCACTGGAGCCCACGCTTCCTTGTAGTCTTCAAAAACCATCTTTAACAGCTTTTGAATAATACGACGCTCAGTTGGGGTAAATTCACGACCCTCAATCTTGGCGCGGAAACGTCCCTCACCACCGAAGAAGTTCTCTACCAGAATAAAGACCAGACGAGCTTCTAAAGTAACCAGAGCCGTACCTTTTAAAGGACGGAAACGCACCATGTTAAGAGAGGTTGGCACGTACAGGGTCTGCACGTATTCACCAAACTTCATCATCTTAACGCCAATCCAGGTCACTTCGGCGCTGTGACGCATCATGTTAAAGAGGCTGATGCGCATGTGACGGGCAAAACGCTCGTCAACCAGCTCCAGGGTTGGCATACGGCCACGCACGATACGTTCTTGCGAGCCGAAATCAAATGGTTTGACGCCGTGGTTATCTTCGTTATAGGAATCTGTCTCTTCGGAGTCAGAGCCGTGCAATAGAGCGTCAATCTCATCCTGCGTTAGAAACTCAGTCATAGCCTTTTAATCCTATTGCATGACGAAGTTGATAAAGAGCACTTGCTCAATTAACGGCTGACCAGTCAAACCGGTAAGCTTAGTTCTAATACCATCAAGGAGTAAACGCTTGAAGCGCTCACGGCCCGAGGCACTAGCCAACACATCATATTGTTGTTGTGCACAAATTTCCGAGATAGTGGCACTGATCAAAGGGAGGTTCTGCTGCGCTAAATTAGCGTTATTAGTACCCTTGGCTACTAAAACCACTTCAGCCTGCACCATATGGCCACGCTTGCTCTTAGGATCAGGCAGGTTAAAGGTGAATGCTGTATCAAAACGGATGTACTGATCGCTGACATCAGGAACATTACCCGTAGTAGCGCCAATTAACTGCGCTGGCTGTTCTTCATCTAAGGTAAAAGGCCACATGTGGAAGAGATAGGCATAAGTACCGTAACCACCAGCACCTAAGATCAAAAGCAACAAGAGCGCCAGTAAGAAGAAAAACTTCTTGTGCGAGCGCGCGGGCATTTTATCTAAGTCATCATTTTGATCAGACATTATAATCTCTCCGTTTGTCTAGCATCTCTACAGTCAATACGTTAACGCCAGCGCACAAACACGCAAAAGGAAGTTCCTTAAAAGGCTCAAGAGGCGCATAGGTTTAAGAAGCTCACGAAGCTTACACCTAGAAGCTCATTCCTAGAAGCTAACGCTTAAAAGCTTACGAAGCTCACGCCTCAAAGCGCACTCTAAGACGGCCAAGCAATTCATAGCGCGCTTAATTTAACTATAGATAATAGTGCTTAAAGCTGATAATCAATGGAACGCTTAACAAGTATTTTAATGAGGCCAAATCTAAGAAAACTCTTGCAGCCATCACTAAAACCATAGCAACCAACTACTACCTAAGCCTTAATTACAAGCCTCAAACAGGTTTTAACTAGCAAAGATAACGCCATTATCAATGTGACTCTGGCTTAGCTAGAGGGCTTTTGCCCCCTGCATTATGGCATAAGCCAAACCAACTAACTAGATATAACTATCTAGATTAAGTTAAGCTCGATACAATTCCCTTATATGAGGCAAGGACTAAGAACCAGCTAAGAACCAGCTAAGAACCAGCTAAGAACCAGCTAAGAACCAGCCCAGAACCAAACCAAGAGCACTACAGGAATGCTAATAAATTGCCCTTTTTAAGGAAGCTAAGGTGCATTGCTTTAGCATGATTATGATCTGCAAGAGCCGTCTAGCAAACTGCCAACCTTTGCTTATACGCAAATTTAAGCTAAAACATGAGTTCTTGTTATGTCAAATAATCAGCAATGCCCCTATGCCCTTCCTAATTTGCAAAGAGTGTGCCGCCCCTTACAAACCCCATGCTTATGCCAATTGTTCTTCTTTACCAAGGAAAAACAAAGGAGGGAAAGAGGAAATTGATCTTATAACAGGCACAAACAAAGCTCACATATTTTTCCTTAACTTATCACACAAGCAAAGCGCCCCAACCCCATGATGCCAAGCTTAAATGGCAAAGCGACAAGCCTAATATGCAAAGCCCTAAACTTAATGAGCAACGCAACAAGCCTCACGAGCAAAGCTCTAAGCTTAATTAGCCAAGCTTAACGCTTATAAAGTAAAGCTCAGTATTTATAGAGCAAAGCTAAACGACGATAGTTCACGGAAAGCTACTGGAAGGCTACTGGAACGCTACTGGAAATAAAACGAGACCTTACCTTATCTTGCTTTAGCCTTGACCTACAAGGTATTTATTTCACGATATATAAGCTTTTTTCTGCGTCCCTAACGTCTTACCAAGTAAATTTACGATGCTTAGGCAGGGTAATGATTAAGGCTTGCTTCTAGGAAAAATTGATGTTTAGGCACATCTGAGATTACATGTTGCAAACCTGATAGCCAACGCAAGCTACTTTCTCTATCTCTTATTCATCTCTTATTCTTAGCCTAAGTTTGTAGCCTATCATAAACCCTCCAGGCACTGAGAAGAGCGGCCTCATTTTACTCTAATCACAACAAAAAAGCCCCCACCAGTGGTGAGGGCTTTTAAGTCATCAAGAGAAAAATTTTACTATCACTTGCCGCAGGCTCAATCATCAAAGCAAGGAGACAGCCGCAAAAATAAGGGCAAACCTGACCAGAATAGACCATGCCTCCACTCTTACCTACTATAGGGACAAGGCATAGAGCCAAGCCGTATAGTGCAAGTCACTGCAGTATTTAGCTGCACAGTGAGTACAGTGTGTAGAAACACAGTGAGTGCAGCACTAGCGTGTAGCCCTGAGCTCATGGTGAGGCATAGAGCCAAGCCGTATAGTGCAAGTCACTGCAGTATTTAGCTGCACAGTG
>Cebus_capucinus_imitator_PRJNA485217_SSR093__coassemble_404_pt1 | contig 18589 bp, 5 predicted proteins | sample Cebus_capucinus_imitator_PRJNA485217_SSR093__metabat2_low_PE_002 | metagenome-assembled genome bin Cebus_capucinus_imitator_PRJNA485217_SSR093 | reverse complement strand
TTAGACGGGGACTTTTCCTATCCCCCCCCTAAAAGAAGAAATGGCCACGGCCTTTTCCACAAAAAAAAAAAAAAAAAAAAAATGCATATCTTCCTTAAAAAGTATATTCCAGATAAAAATTATTCTTGTTGCATAAAAATATGATGCCGCGGCGGATACCTTCTTATTGCGCTTAACTCGTGTTATCACTACATGTGAGTTTAGAGTGTGGCGGAGGGCATCAGAGATTGGTGAAATAGTGGGTAGTTTGCGGTAGTTTTTTCTGCTTCGTCTTACTTACTGGCCGTGTCGTTTTAGTGAATAAATACGAGCATGTAGCGAGCTCTGTTAAACCGTTACGGAGAACGTCGTGGGTCCATGTCCTGCGTCACTTATCCTGCTACTGCCACTATGCTCACTACTGCCGCTATGCTCACTACTGCCGCTATGCTCACTACTGCCGCTATGCTCACTACTGTCAGCATGCTACTGCTTGTAGGTGAACATATACTATCGCTACTGCCAGCAGGTAAACATGGGTACATGATGAATATAGGGGACATGATTAATAACAGAGATGTTCCGAGTAGGGAGATAGGAAGACATGCAGATAAGAGCATGAGCATATAGAGCCATGAATGTCAGGAGAGCACCATCTCCTTACAGCTGAATTTAAGACTTTGTCACTTACTCTTGCCTTTTATTGCTAAGTCTTATGCTGGGGCATAATCCTTATGCTTATGCGTTATAGGATAGGGTAGTGGCGATAAGCGTGGTGTCTCTCATCATAAGGTTGTGATTAGATAGGGATGAGATGAGGTCATAAATATGACAGTGCTTGAGGAGACGATGTCTTTGCCCTTATGCCGTAAGTAATCTTGTTCATGTTTTGAGGTGAGAGGAACATGACAATGCATCAGCTCTTTTGTGCGCCCCGAGACAAGAGGAGCATGACAGCACGTAGTTCTTGTTTGCGTTCTGGGCTAATGAGAGCATGAGAGCAAGTCAGCTCTTGCCCTCGTCATGGGCTAATAAGTACATGATGGCGAGTCAACTCTTGCCCGCGTCCTGGGCTAGTGAGGGCATGAGAGCAAGTCAGCTCTTGCTCATGTTCCTGCTCCTGCTTCACTCTACTCCTGCTTCTTGCCTTTTATGTTCCGGTTCCAGCTTCTCGCTACTCTTGCTTTTTGCTGTGCCCGTCCCCGCTCCTGCTTATGCTTTGGCTTTTGTTCCTCTGCCTATGCTGGGTGCAGTGTCATAATGGTGGCCCTATTCCTCTTTACAAGTGGGATGAGGACAGCATCTTGCCTCGTTTGCTTGGATTAAGTAAGGATGCTTATTTCCTTGCTTTGGCAATGACAAACAAGGCTTTTATTTCACGATAGATAAGCCTTTTGCAGCGACCATAACTTACTTACCAAGTAAATTTACGATGCTGTGGTGGGGTAATGATTACGGCTTATCTATAGGAAAAATCGATATTGAGGCCCATCCGAGATTAAATGTTGCAAATCTGATTGCCACAGCAAGCTCTCTGCTTGATAGGCATTGCTTAATGAGTATTGTGGTAACGACCTCTCACCACTAGTAGCAGCTCAAAGTAATGCCACCTGAGCATCAATTTTCACTGCTTAAGCCCTAAAGGAGTAGTGTTCCGAGGTGACAAGACTGGTAGCTTTTACTAGCAGAGGGACATTTTTGTCGCCTGTCAAAGAGCTGATATTAATGCTGGTAGTGTAGATCCTGTGCGGCTCAGCGGAACTTATCGTAACCTGCAGCGGCAAAACTGATCCTATTGTTGCCGCATGCTAACTCTATCTGTTGTTAGCTTCGCCTGAGGTCTCGAGGCTAACGCTTATCCTTATGTCAGTACTGGAGCTCTTATTCTTACTTAGCTGGGGCAGCTCTTATCTTGGTTTTATTGCGTCAGACTTTAGGTCTTAATGGCAATGCTTCGGGACAATATTTGCTGCTTTATGATATTTATCTTGCTTTAGCCCCAGTTCAGGGGATAGCCTTACCATCTTACTCGAGCCCTCTCATTATCAGTGCTGGTGCTAAGCACTAGTACGCTGTGTTAAGTACTAGTACAGCAATGTTCTTCTTAGTGCTTGTCTTGGGTATGAGCTTTAGCTCTAAGAAGCAGATAAGCGTCGAGAGGCAGGCTACTCCGCGCCATGTTCTGGCCACTGCCCATGGCTCTCACACCATTATCACCAGGCATTTATTACTCGTTTATCTTCTTGGCAGCTACTAAGCTATGTGGTCAAGAAGTCCATCCCACCTGACGAGAGCCAACTTTTTATCAGTACTGTTCATCGGACGAACACGTCCCTTGTTCCTCTCACACTATTACCACCAGCTCTTTATTCCCTGTTGCTGCCTGGTGGCCGTCACTAAACTAGTGGCATTAACTAGGATAGTGGTAGCCACTAAAATCGTGGCATTAACTAGGATAGTGGTAGCCACTAAAATCGTGGCATTAACTAGGCTGGTGGTGGTCACTACACTTGTGGCAGTAACTAAGTTAGTGGCGCCACTAAGTTATGCAGTCAAGATATCCATACCTCCTTACCTAAATTACCTCTTTACCAGTATCTCAGTACTGTGTCGCGTGGGCTTTAGCCTTTATCTAGTAAGCAGGATAAAGGCTGATACGTGGGGAGTAGGGGCTAGCTTGGGTAGCTCTAGCGTGCGGTGGCACGGTTGCGTGGCGGGGTGCTGCTATTAGCTGTTTTGCTGGTTTGAGGAGCTCCTGTAGTTCCCTCTGTGGTCACGCCTTTAGTAGTGCCTTTAGTGGGCTTAGAACCGCCTGTGGCTGGCTTGGAGCTTTCTTTAGCTGGCTTATAGCCATCTGGGGCGAGTTTACTGGGGCTGGTGCGGGAGGTTGAGTTTAGTAGTGCAGCCAGACTTAATCTAAAGTGTGAGGAGAGGCAAGCCGCAGCGCTCTCATACTCGGGTGCTTCCTGAGTAGCCTTAGCCTTAATTAAGGACATGGAAGTAGGTAACACTGCCTGGATGGCACTTGCTCTCTTAGCTAAGCCCGAGCTAGACCTAGTTGAGCTTGCCGCTTGTTGAGCTTTGGTTAAGTCTGTGGATAGGGTCTTGGTTAAGCTTGCGGTTGGGAGCTTAGTTAAGCCAGTGGTTGGAGGCTTGGCTAAGCCTGCGGTTTTGGCCTTGCTTATAGCAGGAGTACGGTCTTGCCATTTAAAGCTCCGCTTCGTGCTGCGGCTCAGCAATTCTAAGCTTAGTGGTTGGCTCAGCGTGATAGAGGTGGTTGCCCCACGCAAAGTAGCCTTAGGGCTAAGCTGTGGTTGTGGCTGTGGCTGGGCGCTGTCCTCATCGTCTTGGGCTGCCAGGATAAGGGCTTGTTGGTTAAATATCTGGCTCAAGCTATTTAGCTGCTGGGGCTTACTATGTTTAACCAGGCTCAGTTGGCGCTCTAAGATGTTGCCTAGGTTAATCTTCGGCGCGGCAGCTGAAACTTGGGATACTAATTCTGGGCTATCACCTTGTGGGATCTGCTTTGCGCAGTTGCGGTTAGGAGTACGGGGATAGACCTTTACTAATCCCGCACTGCTTAATGTAGTGTGTGCAGAGCTTGGAGCAGCAGTAGGGGAAACAACCTGAGCAAGAGGTGGGCAGTTAGCAGTGGCTATGGTTTTAGTGGTAGGGAGCTGTCTTGTGGTAGAGGACATTTCCTTGTTATGACGCTGGCTGTTCTCCGTGCTCTTAGTCAGAAAAGCAGAGCCAGCAGTAGAGCTAGCATTAGAACCAACAGTAGAACCGGTAGCAAAGCCGGAAGTAGTGCCGGTAGCTTGGCTAAGCGTGTTCAGGGCGTGAGCTGCCAGGCGCGGCGAGAGCATATAGGTGCTGGCAGTAGCTTGCCAGAGCTCAGGTGGAAGCGAGGGAGCAAGCTTACTTATAAAGTAAGTCATGATCGTAGAGTCAGATAACTCTAAAGCGCTATACAGTTGTTGGAGATCTTGCGGTTGTGGATAGAGGAGTTCCCAGTAGGAGCGACCATAGGGTACTCCTGGGTAGAGTGTCTGAGAGCGGTAATGCTCATAAAACGCGCTCTGCTCCATGACATAAAACCCCCCAGTGATTGGCATCGCTTGCGCTAACCGATCTAAGGTCAGTACATAAACGGTACGTGGTTTAAACTCTGCGCCGCTTCTCGCAAACAGGGGTTGCAGCAGCCTCCTAAAAGTCTCTTTGAGCTCTTGTAATTTCTTTTGGCGGAAATAGCGAAGGTTAAAGCTCCTTATAGCTTGCAAGGAGTCAATGTCTTTAAGCGTATAGCCATAAGAACGGTGCCCTAATTGCTGTAGTACTACTGTAGTGGGGATATGATATGCCCTCGAGACAGAGGGTACAGCTACCTGGATCAGCATTGTCACCGTGTCCTCGGATGCGGTTTCTGCTGATGTAGCTAATGCTGATGCAGCTCCTGCTGATGTAGCTAATGCTGATGTAGCTAATGCTGATGCAGCTCCTGATGTCGCTACTCCTGCTGGTGTAGCAGCAGACGCAGTGCTATCGGCTGTTACAGTGTGACCTGTCTCTGCGGAACCAGACCTAGGGGCAGCAGTTACTGCAGCTCCACTCGGAATAGTTGCTACTGTTGCTATAGTGGGAGTAGACACAGAGCTCTCTGTTCCCATTCCTGTAGCCAGAGCAGTTGCTCCTGTAGCTCCTGCCAGAACAGATGCTAGGTTCGCAGTTATCGCTGCTACAGCGGGAATAGTTGCTCCTGTAGCTCCTGTTGCCCCTGCCGCAGCTACTATTTGTTGTAGTGCTGCTGGGTTAACTTGCGTTGTCTGGAGAGCCGAGGCTTTGTCCTGGCTATCTTGAGGTGTGGCCGGCTCGCTACCAGTGCTGAGCGCCATGCCTGCCCCGGCGTCTTGCTCTAAGCCGTCTTGTCCCCCGCGTTGCATTATGGTTGGTACCACACCTGGCTCCAGGCCTGGCATCAGGCCAGACATCATGCTTGGTGCTGTGCCTGGCTCCATGCCTGGCATCAGGCCAGACATCATGCTTGGTGCTGTGCTTGGCTCCATGCCAAGCATTACGCTTGGTTCAGTTCCTGGCATCACGCTTAGTGCCACGTTTGGCTCCATGCGTGGCGAGAACGAGCTGGTGCCATAGCTCGGTAAACAGGTCGGAAGGGTGCTTAAACCAGCATGGTGGACACTAGCAGCACGATAGGAGCAATGTGGTAAGGTACTTCCTTCTACCTTCTTACTTACCTGTGCCATATAAGCACTACCACGAGAGCTATGCTGAGCGTCATGAGTTCGGGCCTGAGCTCGGGCCTTAGTTTCTCTCTTCCCCGCTGTTACACAGTGCGCATGAGAAGAGGTGTCTTTCTTCAGGAAACACTCACGAAACTCTCTTACTCCAGCGGCCATGCTCGCAGCATGATGTTTGGCTGTGGTGGTGTTAATGGCACTATTAGTGACGCAATGGTCTACAGCAGCATGGTTTGTGGCACTGTTAGTGACGCTATGGGCTACTGCGATAGAGTTGGTGGCACTGTTAGTGACGTAATGGTCTACAGCAGCATGGTTTGTGGCAGAGGAATCTGTCACCATATTGCTGCCATTTTGTGGACAAGCCGCGGTGCTATGGTCTTGGCCTGAGGATAAGTGTGGCTGGGTCAGACTTGGTGCAGCATGAGAGACTGGCACTAAGATCACTGTAGTGGTGGTGGCAACCGTAGCAGTAGATGCCTTAGCAGCGCTGGAAGCAACACCAGCAGTGGCGGCAACAGTAGCGGTAGAGGCAACTGCAGGAGTGGATGCTGTTGGTTGGCGCGACGCGAAAGCAACATGGTGGCTGGGGCAGCTTTGGAGTTTCTGACGGTCAAGGTAGTGCTGGTGTGCCTGAGCCGTAACTCGCTTAACTTGCTGCTGCGTGTGTTTACGTAAAGGGTTTAAGAGAGCCATGGTGCTAATCCTCATTGATGCTCTGGGTATGCCCGGGGGCTAACTAGTCCCACTGCCACCTCAAGCTCGGCCTTATCGCGTTCTCTAGAGAGCTCATATCGCGCTCAGTGGGACTAATAGTGCTAAATAGTGCTGCTTGGTTCAGGCTTAGGCGAAGCGTCTTAGCTCGATGCTTATTCGGCCTTTGCTCTGTCGTATCGCCTCGTTTATTTCGTCTTTGCTTTGCCTGTACTCCTCTGTACTTATCCTTTACGCCGCTTAACACTGCCGCAACTTTACGTATTAAGACGGAAAAGAGGCTAGGACAGTATGTGTTAGTCAGAGAGTAAGGAAGACATAGAGCAAGTTACTTAGAGAGTTACTGCGGCCCATTGCCTGAGCCAATCCAAGCACTGAACTTTTTTGCTCTTAGCTCTAGGTTAAGAGGACCTGGCGAGAGGATAGGGGGGATTTTGCGCATGCCCCCAAATTTTGAGATCTGAGTCACGAAAGTTTTGAGGGAAAAAGCTGATATTTAAGCCAAAAATAGGGGAGAAAAATTTTTTAGGACCTGATTTTAAGCTCTAGATATTTTGCAACAGCTGTCACAAAAATAGAGGGAAAGGACGGCGGCTCCTGCTAAAAAGTGTCTGATTTGACCAGACAGAGCTCGTGCGAGGAAGTATTGTGATCTTCGTCACTGTCAAAGCTAGGCTAAGTTGTACGACATGAGCAAAAAGTTAAGAGATAAGTAATGCTACTTTTAGCTAAGCTAAAGAGAAGAGACGAGAGCGCTAAGTAAGGTAGTTAGCCCCATAGTAGTCTTATGAGGTACTATAACAAGATACAAAACCATGATATCTATGCGGCAAAGCTCATATTTAAACCATGACTTTGATCATAGATTGCTCGAGCCAAAACCACCTATACTAAAAAAATTTGCTCTAGCAAGAAAAAGAGCCGCAAAACCCGCGTTTTCGCAAGTCAAGCTATCCGGAATGATAGCCGTATTTGTTGTCAATACCCTTCGTAATTCTTTTGGCAACAGCAGCTATGCAACAGCGGCTATACAGCAGCTGCCCTCTATCCTCAGCAGAGTAGTAGCTACGCAACAGTAGCACTGTATATACGCAACAGTAGCACTGTATCTACGCAACAGTAGCACTGTATCTACGCAACAGTAGCACCGTATCAGCCTCTATCCTCAGCTGCACAGTATCTCTATCTTACTGTGGCAATGACAAACAAGGTATTTATTTCACGCTATATCAGCCTTATTCTGCGTCCCCAACATCTTACGAAGTAAATTTACGATGCTGTGGCGGGGTAAGGATTACGTCTTGTTGGTAGGTAAAGCTGCTGTGTCTGCTCATTCCGAGATTAAATGAGGCAAATCTGATGGCCAAAGCAAGTCTATATCCTCAGAAGCGTAACAGCTCGCTATCCTCAGCATTGCAGCATGGCAGCAGCTACATAGTAGCTGCGTAGTAGCTTTCTATCCTCAGCTTCAGCGGCAATACTGCATGACTTAGCATCAACAGCACAGGGCTGGCACCAATTAACGGATAAACCACTATATTTGGAGCAAGAGGTGAGTTCTTGCTGGTACTACCAACATTGCCACGATTTCTCTGAGTTAGTGGTATTTTCCTGAGCTAGCCCTAGAGCAATAGCTTAGTCAGGTATTATTAAGCTAGGCCGATTACGCAACGCTTAGCTATTCTTGCGTCAGCATTGGCGGCACTTATTAAAGAGACAAAGGTAGCTCTTAGCGCCACTGAGCATCTCTCCTGGCTGGATAATGCTACCTCCAAAAACTCGGTCCAATGTGGGTACTACCTATTAATGCTCTAAATTACTGCTCTATTCTGCTGCTCTAAAATCCTGCTCTAACAGGCTGTTTTCAGTTGCCGTCATATGGTTCCGTCATATGCGTCCGTTATATGGTGCCGCTATATGTTGCTTTAGGAGGAGGCGATAGCTGTCATTAATTAAGGTATCTAGTTTTGTTTTTGTCACAAATTACCTTTTCTTACAAGAGCGTCATTTGCAAAATCACTAAAGTTCTGTATTAGCTTATAACAGTGCGTAAAAAGGCTTACATATCTGGTATTGTGATAATTGGGTTAGGCTAGATGTGGTTAATAAGGGTGCATGAAAGATAAGTGAAATCGCGATAAAATCAGGCAGGTAATACAAGAGAAAGGAGAAAAGTACAAAATACAGATCTAGCTCATGCATTTGGCGAAAAAAGATGCTATTTTTTATGGCTGTTGGAATGCATTGGCAGATCGCCAAGGTGAGAGCAAAAAATGGTGCTTAGCTAAGAGAATAGAGGGGGTAAAGCGATCAGGTTATAAACAAAAATAGATATGATAAACAGGCTTGAGCTCCTCTTGGGCACGGTATTAGTTTTATATAAAAGCATGTAAATTGTGAGGTAGCTCCTCTTATTACCAAGAGTACTCTGTTACCTTAGGTCAATCCTGTGAGCTAGGAAAGACAATTTGCTCGTAAACGGATGAAAATCCTTTAATCTAGCGGGATAACAAGTGAGCTCCTGCGTAAGTCTCTATAGTTAGGGGCTTTTGTCAGGCTCATTTGTACGTTAGCTGCACCTGAACTTTGATTCCTAAGGAATTAAGTTAAGCAGTTGTTTTTCCGTCAGGGAGCACCGTAAGCATGGATAGATCTTATCCTGCTCTACGGTATTGATGCTCTTTAGGGTGGTGCCAAGAATGTTTACTAGGCCTAGGTACAGGGCATGGAGCATATGCTGTTAAGCTCGGGTAGGCCTTAGTCAAGGTTATAGCTTCTACATGCTGTAATAAAGCTAACTTGAGTGAGGCTTGCTTACTGGCACCATATCTTTTCCTAAACAAAAGGATGTCATACTTAATACAGTGTTATCACACTTAATGCAGTGTTGCCACGCATTTCATGCAGCGGCGTCAGGACGCTTCATGCAGGAGGCAGCACGCTTCAAGCAGTGTCACCACGCTTAATTAAGGACATACATTCCATGCAGCGGTGTCAGGACGCTTCATGCAGGAGGCAGCACTTAATGCAGTGTAACAACGCTTAATTAAAGCTGTAACGCTAAATACAGCATATCTAAGCTTAATCAAGCGAGTAAGGCTAAATACCGTAGCTAGGATTAAGTAAGATGAGTAAGGTAGTAGAGCTGCGTCAAGGGTGTGCCTCTAAGCAAGAGCATAATAGTTAATATAGGCATTAGTTAGTAAGTATTTATGTTTATAAAAGAGTTTATGCTGTTTATACAGACATAGGGTGAAGCTGAGCCATAGCTTAGCTCAGCCAGGCATAGTCATGGCTAGTCATGCATAGTCAAGCCAAACTAAGCTTATCTACGCTCAACTACGCTAAGTAAGCCAAGCTCAACCATACCAAACTCAACCACTCTAAGCCAAATAAAGCTAAGCAAAGTAACTAAACCAAATAAGGATCAGTTAAGAGTGCTAAGCCAAGTAAGGCTCAGTTTGGTTAGTCAAGCAGGCTCTGCTCGCGCTTAGAGAACTCCAGCTAAGCGAAGTAATCTGCGCTAAGCACTGTAATGCTATGCCAAGAAAGCTTATCTCAGTATGGTAAACCCATTGCAAGGTGGAAAGTCTAACTAATCATGGTAAGCCCAGCATGGTAAACTAAGCATGGTAAGCCCAGCATGGTAAGCCTGAGTTATACTAGCCCATCTAAGCAATAAGTCTGAGTAAGTAAGGTAGGTCTACTATGATGAACTGCCAGCTCAATTCAAGCTAAACATAAAGCATGTGGGGCAAGCACTGGTGATAGGCTAAAGTTACCAGGCAGCACTTTTGGCGTATTTGCGTACACCTCAGTAGCTTTTGGCGTGCCTCAATACCCTTTGGCGTACTTGAGTACACCAGAAAGGAGCCTGTACAGGAATGCAGTGCTTTAAATGGTGTCGAGTCATAAGTAAATGATTAAATGATTCTTGCCTCTAAACACATAAGTTAGCTCAATGCAAGAATAAGTTAAAGTCACTACAACCTACATTGGCACGACTTCTTTAAGGTTTTGGTACTTTCATGATCTATCCCTAGAAAAATAGTTTAGCAAGGGCTTAGAAGTGGGTAAGACTACGCAACGCTTAACTATTATTTAGTAAGAATTAGGTTCACTTTTTAAAAATGTAAAGGTAGCTAAATCCACCACTTAGCTTATCTAAGGACAGGATAATGCAATCTCCAAAAACTCGTATCAATGTGGGGACAAGTAGCTGTAGTTTGATAAGTGAGATTAAGGGCGGATGATAAAGCAATGATAGCTCTAGAGGCTAGATATCTCTTGGCTGGAGGGAATATATTCATATGCCAGCTTGCGGTATTTTGGTGCGGTTATTTTGTTTAGGTTATAGCGTGGGATATTAAGAGTAATTGACTAGATTTTCTTGTAACTATGCGGTTGCTAGACAAGTAAAATAGTAATAGCTCAAAAAAAGCGTAATAAAGCGCTAAAAATACGCAAATAATCTCAAGAAGTAAGATGTAGTTCAAACTTAAGTACATGAATCACTAGTTATAACTAATAGATAGATTTTAAGGCATAGAGATTGCTCTATGTCTAAACAATGACACCGCAAATTTATGCAGTGTCAAAGATGTGTTATCAGCCATAAGGATAAGCCTCATACCATAATTCAAACAAACATTGGTAGTAACTCCCGCTAAGGGACATGCTCTTACCCCACAGGGCCATTGCCATGACCTAGTCATTATTCTTGCTTCCTGCACCCGCTAAGTAGAGGAGATAATAGTAAGGGAGAGAGGATAAAGTGGCGAAAAAGAGCGATTAAGGTCAGTCATGTATACGCACCATGCTCGTCATTACCACTTAGTCTTAAGCTTGGAGCCGCGAGTCGATAGTTCGACTTCTTAAGCCTAGTACCTAGCGTCTAGAACTAAGCTTCTTAAGCTTATAACTAAGAGGTTTAGGCTTAGAGCTAAGAGGTAAAGAAGAGTAAAGATGACGACTATCACCATCACCTGCTCTTACAGGTAAACCGCTTTGATGTTGCTTAGCCACTGATATAAACATGGAGAAAGTAGGTGGATAAGCTATAGAAGTCTCAGCAGTATCAGCACCATAACTCTTTATAAAAACCACTATAAACCACACTCGCACCATCTCTCCTAATATAGCCAAGCCCAAAAGCTAAGTTAAATAGAGCTAAGGTGGAGTAGCTAACAAGAGCGAGGTTAAACTAAGCTAAGTTTAGCTAGGCTTAACTAAACTGCGCTAAGTTTAGCTAAGCTCAACTGCGCTAAGTTTAGTGTAGCTGCAATGAATCTGAGTTTATAGCGCTTATTATAGAAGTTATATAGCTTACTATATAGCGCCTATATGGTGACTAGAGGGCCTATCTAGTGAGAGTGAGGAGTAGTACTGTTGTTACTCAAAGTGTTATAACGTGTAAGTAAGTACATTTATATTAAGCTATCCTAAGTCTAGCGTCACTTCATCGTTTAGTTTACTCTTAAGCTAAGTCTGAGCCAGTAGGGGCTAGGTAAAGTCATAGCCTAAGGCAGAGCTAAGAAGCCCTTTACTTAGTTTAGCTAACTTGAAGATATCCTGAGCTTGCTTTGAGATAGTCTTAGTTCAGGCTAAGCTAGCCTTAGCTTACTCTAGGATAGTCTTAGCTTACTCTAGGATAGTCTTAGCTCAGGCTAAGCTAGCCATAGTTTGCTCTAGGAGAGCTTTAGCTTAGTTTTCCTTGGCGATACCACTATCTTTAATCTGATCAAGCGCATTTGCTTAATCATTGCACCATTACTAGTCCCAAATAGTAATACACAACAGGATTTAAACGCCTGCACCATTACTCTATACGAGTCCTGAATCGAGTATATCTTTATGTGTGCTTTTATTACTACCACACTTGTCCGTAACTGGAGCGCAGCTCTAGCTCTACCGCGCTGCCTCCAGTATAGGATGCTTTCTGCTTACTTGGTGATCTCTAAAATCAGAGCCTGAATTAAAGCCGGAATCAGTACTAGCATTAGCACTAGTATTAGCATTAGCTCTAGCATTAGTAAGCGCACTTAAATCAGTGCCATCATCAGTACCTGTGTTAATGCCAAACTAAGTACTATCACGGCTAAGCAGTAGCGTAAGCCTATCTTCTTTAGCATATATTTGCTCTGCCCCGCAGCTCATCCTTACGAGCATAGTCTCGTTATAGGGTATAGGCCCTCTTATGCCTATAAACCCTAAGACAAGTATATGCTTAGGTTGGTAGCGGGTTCAAGGGATAACTATGGTAGTTAGTACTATAATTACCATAAAGGTGAATATATGGGAGAACAGTTAATTCAGGTTGCGTGTAGCTAAGGAGCAATACCGCAGAGTATCTTGTGCCACCTAGTAATGCTTTGGCATTAGAGAAATGCTTTAGCATTAGACAAATGCTGTGGCATTGCTGGTCAGGCCTAAGATATTGCTCTTAATACCGAGAGATTGCTCTTTATGTCGAGAGATTGCTCTTAATGCCGACGTCAACGCCGGTAGTGGTCAGCATAGGTTATCAGCATTGATAACTAGTGCTGTTGTCTTTATAAATCACCTCTCATGACTTCTTGCTTATCCTTAGTTAAATAGTAAAGCTTGCCCTAGTAACAGTGTGCTTTATCGGCTTCTGTTATTACAACTGTGCCACGGTAGTAAGGTGTTACTACTACCGTACTACATAACCACGGTATTACAACTGCCTTACGGTGTTACTACAACCGTACCATGTAAGCACGGTATTACTACTACCGTACTATATAACCACGGTATTACTACAACCGTACCATGTAAGCACGGTATTACTACTACCGTACTACGGAGCCACGGTGTTACTACCATAGTTAGTGTTAGTAGTAAGTTGGCGGTTGCGAGTATGGCATATGTAATACATGTAGCATGTATGTACTACTGTAGCGTATATGTCACGGTGGCAACAGCCATAATCAAGTTATTACTCGCACTAAGAGATAGTACTGTTTATATCTAAGATCAGAAATCATGAGAAATAACTCGTTTATACCTTGTTGCTAAGGAGAGCAGCGGTGTAAATGTGGGTAGCTGAGGTCTACTGCTTCTTCTTAATTAACTAATGAGCACCCCCGCACCATAACTTGTCTTACAATGCTGCTTTGAAGATATACAGTGTGAGGCGAGAATCTCCAGCGCTAAAGCTTGCTTCTTGCGGTTATGGGCTTGTTGACACCACACTGTGGTTTATCTCGAGAGTGCTAAGGCATATCGCTACAGCGTTAGCGGTGAAGACAGTCTCTAGAGGGGTAAGGCTTGTCATAAGAGCTTTCTTCTGCGTGGTTTTACTCATAAGCTAGCTATGGTCAGCTCATTTGTCATAGGTTAAGTAAGAATAAGAGCAGTTAGGAAAATATAAACATGTAGAATTAAGAAAAGCGGAGCCGTTATGGTTCATGAGGACAATGGTTTACCTAGTGTTACGGTATACCAAGACAATGTCGCTATCGACAAGGAAACTGTCAGTACTAATAGTACGGGCAGTGTGAGTGTAGTCACTACAGAGTGTGGCGATCCTCCGCCGCCTGAGATGGTAGCGCCAGTAATGGCTGCTCCTGACTTGCCCAGTAATGATGTGCCTTGGTCTTATGCCGCGCCATCTATAACTCAAGTAGCTAATGCTGCAACATCATTAACTCCACCAGCGATTGCTGCAACAGTACTAAGTCAAGCAGCTATTGCGGCAGCACCTTTAACTCAAGCCGCTAATGCTGCTTCTCCTACACTGACTTGCCTGGCGCGTTGGGGGCAGGAGCAGACAGCAGCATGCAGCGCGGACAGCACTCAAAATGCTGTGTCCTCTCGTGCTAGCTTGTGCCCAGCTCTGCCTTTAATCCAAGAGTTAGGTGCCTTTTATGCCGCTACTTCTACCGTAGCAAGGGCTAAAGCAGGTGCAGCAACCCTATCCGCAGCTGCAGTGACTAGCTTAGCAGCCATGGCGATTCCAGCTGCGACTCCAGCCACAACGTCGGCGATTCCAGCTGCGACTCCAGCTACAACGTCGGCGACTCCGTTCGTAACGTCAGCGAGTCCAGCCGTAACCTCAGCTACTCCAGCCGTAGTGTCGGCAAGCACAAATGCCGCGTTAGTGCCGGACCCGTCAATTCTCTCCACGCCAATTACAGCCACGCTATGTCCTTACACTGCGCTTCCTTCCTCGTTAGTTGCCTCTCCCTTTGTACCCATTGCTCCTACTTTACAGGAAGAGAGAATACCTTCGCTCAGGGAAGCGGTGGTTCCAACGCTCTCTTATTCTTCTTTAGAGCAAGCTACGAGCTTGGAGCAAACTTTATTGTGGGCACAAATTCATTCGCCTGATTTCTATCAAGATCTACGCAAATTCCAAAGCTTGATGCAAGGTTTCTCAGAGAGGTCTGAGGAGGAGCCAAAATGTTTAGATAAGCCTCAGTTAGGCAATGAGGTCGTAGCTGCTAGGACTAAGCCTATTCTCGGCAAAGCTGTCGCTCAGATTAAGCAGAGTCAAGACCATGGCCAAACGCAAAGCCAAAGAGGTAGCCAAGTACAAAGCCCAGTACCTAACCAAGCGCCGAGCAAAGTGCAGAGGCATGTGCAAGTACACGTACCTAACCAAGCGTCGAGCAAAGTGCAGTGGCATGTGCAAGTACACGTACCTAACCAAGTGCCAAGCAAAGTGCAGTGGCATGTGCAAGTACACGTACCTAACCAAGTGCCAAGCAAAGTGCAAGGCCACGTGCCAAGCCAAGTGCAGGGTTATGTGCAGAGCCAAGCTAGGTCTATAACCTCTAACAAGCGTTGCTCGGGGGTATGTAATGGCATCACTAGTACAGCTTTAGCTAAGAGTAGTGCCACTAGAACTACCGGAGGGCAGGGCGACTTTACGAGTTTATCTTTGGCACAAATTCCAGTAAGGGGTGAAACTAATGGTGAGGTAACAGGGTTAGAGCTGGTAAAGAGCTTAGTGTATCCTGGTGTAACCAAGAGGAATAGCTGGCTGCCTGGTCTAGATTATGGGGAAAATCTTTCTTTCTTGAGCTCTCTCCACTATAGCTATCAGCAATACTTGTCCTATGATTGCGAAGCTAAAATATCCCGCCTGACCGCACGTCCTACCGTCGTCAATATCTTCTCCCCTACCTCAGCCTACCATCCTTATGGCTATGTTTGTTGTGGCAGTAGCTACCCCATAGAACCAGAACGTGGGAGTAAGGGGCCGGGCCAGGGGCAAGCTCCAGTAGCCTATCAAGCTAGAGCCATGGCTAAAGCTCAAGTGCAGGCCCGAGCTAATGCTCTTGCTCGAGTCCAACCTCAAGCGCAAGCTCTTGCTAGAGTTCAAGCTCAAGCTAATGCTCTTGCTCGAGTCCAACCTCAAGCGCAAGCTCTTGCTAGAGTTCAAGCTCAGGCTAATGCTCTTGCTCGAATCCAAGCTCAAGCCAATACTCAAGCTAGAGGGCAGAGCCAAACCAAAGACCACTCTCAGTCTCAACCGCAGTCATCCACTCTTTTCTCTGCTATCACTACTGTTGCTGCGCCAGTGAGTGCTTCGGATATTGCGCCACTTAGTGCCGCTGTATCATTGGCACCAACAACAGCCGAGGGAGCAAACTATTCCTTAAGTAGCTCTTCTCTTTCCTCATCGTCCTGTGCCAAGCCTCTCTCTCCGCAACAGTTGAAGGCTGACCGTGCTGCAACCTTAGCGAATTTTGCTAAGGCATTTACTAATGCTTCATTGTCAGTGGCTCCTCGCTCCCATGCTGCCGCGACTATGCTCGTAGCGCCATCTTGCGTGAAGCTGAAGTCAGCTTCTGCGGCGCTAGCACTACCGCCGCAGCTATCTGGTTCCCAGGAGCCAGTACTGCCGCCGCTCTCTGATTTACCGGAGTCAGCACTGCCGCTGCAGAATTCGGGGGTACAGGAGTTAGCTCGGACGCAGCTCTTGAGTGCACATAGGCAAGCTAAGCTGCAGCAGACAGCAGAGGTAATGCCATTAGCTCACCTAGCGTCACCTTGTCCGTTTAACGACCAGAAGGAGCGTCCTCGTATCCGGGCCCAGATCTCAGAGTTTCAGCTGCATGGTATGCAGCATAAGCTCGAAGACGTAATGATGGAGAGCTCTTTACCCAACCCCCTAAACCTTTCAGTAACTTCTCCTACAGGCAAAGGCCATCCCGTACGAGAGCGGTTGACTAAACTTCAGCCTGGTCAGCGCTTAGCGAAGACTAATCAGACTAAGGTTCTTCCCCAAAAGGAAGCTAGCGCGTCTGTACAAACTAGCGCGTCTGTACAGGCGGAGTCTAAGCCTCTGGCTAGTGCTAATCGGGTCCCGATGCTGATGTCAGTAACGCGTGAGAAAAAGTCCTGCGCTCTTACTCCTAAGAGCATGGTTCTGCCGCTATATATGAAAGCTATTAAGCATTGGCATTATTAGCGAGAGGACGCGCCGCCTGACGTAAGTGGTAAAACCTAGCTAGAAACTGGAGTCAATCTAGGAGCAATGGAAGCGTAATGGCGGCGCTGTAGTTGAGAGTTGTATGAGGCAAAGCTATGAGCAAGAGCAAAGCAGTAGTGATGACAGATAAGAGAAACTCTCTGTCACTTGCTAAAAGAACTACCGCAGTACCCGCAGCTACAACAGTAGTACTGCCACTAAATAGCACGGGAACTAAACTGTCTCGAGAGAAGAATAGCGTCCAAGTAAATACGGTAAAAGCCCCAGCCGGAGCCGTAAATACGGTAAAAGCCCCAGCCGGAGCTGTAAATATCGCTACGGGCCAAGCCAGATCCGTACAGACTAAGCCTAGCTTACCTTATAAGTTAAGCTTAGCAAGTAAGCCAGGCTTAGCCGGAAAGCAGCTAAGCCAAGATGATATTGAAGCTATTACGCCTACTACTAGCAGGCCTCAAGCTAGTGGCAAGTCGCGACAGGAGTCAGCTGCGGAATGTCTTGTGCCCTATCTGGAGCTATGTACCTTAGCAAACCATGCTGGCTGTGCTTATGATTCTCTCGAATTAGGTACCTTAGCAAACCCAAAGGGTGGTGCCTTAGCAAACCCAAAGGGTGGTGCCTTAGCAAACCCAAAGGGTGGTGCCTCAGCCTTTCCCAAGAGTGGATTCTCAGCCTCACCAAAGGATGGCTCTTTTGTCTCACCCAAGAGCGTCGCCTCTGACTCTCTAGGGTTAGGCACCTCTGACTATCCAGCTTCTTCTTATCTGATGACCTTAACACCACCTCAGTCCTGGGCTACCTCGCTCTCGGCAGCGTCATTATTTACGGAGGCTGTAGCGCTTACGGAGGCTGTAACGCTTACGGGTAGCGCAGCGCGGTCTTTAGCAGCTCCGCAATTTGGTGCTGCTGATCGTGCTAAAAACTCAGTTTCTCCTGTAGCAGTAGGTACAGACTTAGCTCAAGAATTTGCAACAGGTTTAATAGCAGTGCCGCTTGAGGCACTGGTAGGAGTAAGCAGCGCAGGTACACCAGTACAACCAAGCACGTCTGTAATACCCGGAGTTGGTAATAGCCTATCTGCAGTAAGTAAGAGCTTGCCATCGCCCGCCCCTGCTTTATCTCAACCATTAGCTCGTAAAGCTTGGGACGCTCATGGCACAACGCATAATGCCGCCTCTGCTACTGCACATCATGCGGGATATACTGCGTTCAGCGTCCGGGCTAACCACAGTTCTACTGGCATGGTGAGCGGGACAGGAGTGGCTAGTGATAGTAGTACTGCTACTATTAGTCCTGTGTCACCTCCAGCTGGTGTAGAAGTAAAAGCACCACGGCAACGAGGCTGGGGTAAGCATTTGAAATATGCTTTACAAAATGGCTTAGACTTACATAATACAGCGCGTGATGACGAGCGGCTCTTACCAAATGTGCTCAGGCATATGCAAGAGTGCCTCTATCGTCCTATAGAGTATAGAGATGTCTATTGCTCTTACTCTTTTGTGTTGTCTCCTGCTTATCATTTAACGTATGGCCTCTCAGAGCCAGTAAGTCTCTTACAAAATCTCCTAAGCCAGCGCGCAGCTGCTACGGTTACTCCAGCTCTAGGCACAACGGCTGCTGATGCTATCTTGACCCTGACCATACGCCATAGACTAAGCAAGTCGGGTCTTACTGCTAGAGCCAAGTCTCGTGCGGGATTTCATCAGCTCAAAGAGCGTCGCACCGCTTATTCTCAAGCTAAGAGCACAGAGCGGCCGCCTTCCGCTCTCCCTGCCCCAGCTCTCGAGTTTTTGTGCTTGGCTCCAGAACTATTATGCTCTGTACTTGAGTCAGCGTGCTCGACTAGTACCCAACATCTTATGCTTAGTCATACAGATATAGCCGCTATGAGGGCTCTTGTTACTACTACTACTACTACGGTAGCTACTAGTGCTGGTATTACTGCTACTACTAGAGGTGCTAGTACGGCTACTACTGTAGGATCTACTTTAGGTACTACTTTAGGTACTACTGCAGGTGCTGCTACTGCTTGTGACTTTGCGAACTCTGCTACTGCTACTACTGCAGGTACTACTGCAGGTGCTGCTACTGCTTGTGACTTTGCGAACTCTGCTATTGCTACTACTGTAGGTACTACTGCAGGTGCTGCTACTGCTTGTGACTTTGCGAACTCTGCTACTGC
>Cebus_capucinus_imitator_PRJNA485217_SSR093__coassemble_400_pt1 | contig 18736 bp, 9 predicted proteins | sample Cebus_capucinus_imitator_PRJNA485217_SSR093__metabat2_low_PE_002 | metagenome-assembled genome bin Cebus_capucinus_imitator_PRJNA485217_SSR093 | reverse complement strand
GCACCAGATATTCAAGCGAGCCTGGCACCAGATATTCAAGCGAGCCTGGCACCAGCTGCTTTGGCCCGAGATGTTAATCTAGAAGATACGCCGACTCAAGTAATTGCCTGGGGGATGACCTGGCAAGTAGGCGATATCGTCTTATCTTGTTTGCCGGAGAATTTAGCTACCCTAGCGCACCATCGTAAATATGTGGGGGCAGGTAAGTGTCCGGACGGTATTGCTCCCGTAGGTAAATACATTGCAGCCTTAGGGGGAGATGCGGTGCTATGGACAGCTCAAGGCATATGGGTCAATGGTAAGTTATTAGAAAAGTCTGCTCCTCTGCCTCAAGATGCTATGGGTAATAATATGAATTTATTAGAGCAAATGGCACCCATGCTCCAGCGCGTTAATAGTAAGACTGTACTTAAAGACTATGTCCAAGCGCCGGCTAATAGGGCGTATGCTGCGGAAAATCCTCTTGTTATGTCAGTCTCGTGGGATAAGAGCAATGGTTTAGATGCCTATTATCATGTGCTCGCTCCTCATGAGGTGCTGTTACTTAATCCCCGTAGTGATAGTTTTGATGGACGCTACTATGGGCCGATTAAGCTCAATCAGGTCATTGCTAACTTGCAGCAAGTCTGGATTTTTCCTGACTCTCCCGAAAATTAAAAGCTAGAGCCAGACTATGATTTTGCTCTTATAAGCGAGCTTGATGGTCGAGAAATAGACACAGCTACGCTAGAGCATTACTTGCTTTGGCCATGACAAACAAGGCATTTATTTCACGATAGATAAGCCTTTTCTTGCAGCATCAACATCTTACAAAGTAAATTTATTATGCTGGGGCGGGATAAGGATTACGGCTTGTTGGAAGGAAAAAGCGCTCAGTACGCCCATCCGAGATTAAATTTTGCAAATCTGATGGCCAAAGTAAGCATTAATAAGAGCTGTTAGATTTATGCTGTAGGCGCTTATGACCTAATGGTGTGAAGCTTGATGGTGAGAGGAGCGATAGTGCTCGAAGCGACAGGTCTTGAATAGGATAGCGCTCGAAGCGACAGATCTTGAGTTGATAGAGCTCGCATTAAGCCAGCGCTATGGTCTTGGGGGCTGCCATGATGCACGGGGCGATAACACTGTTAGAGCTGCGACTAAGCGCGGTTAACTAAGCGTGGCTATGAGTGCCATTAGTGGGGATAGTCTGGAGCTGAGACTCTGGTGCCTCGTGTCGGTTTATCGCCTCGTGTCGGTTTAGCGCCGGCACTGGAGGTGACCCTTAAAGAAGCGGAATTTACCGATATAGCTCTGGAGGAGTACTTTAAAGAGACGGTGAGCCGGAGATAGCTCTAGCGTAGCCCTAACAGTAGTAATGCCGGTAAAGTTGGCTTGATTGCTCCTAGTATTAGCATGCTCCTGTGAGAGCATGCTCTTCTTTGTCCAGGCGGGGGATTGCTTACTAGTTCTAGCGTGCCTCATCCATGCCCCAAGCATGGCTACTGGCTTATGCTGGCCCATGCATGGTTCATACATGGCTTATGCTGGCTGGCTGAGAGCCAATTTGTACTAACTAAGTTAGCTTAGCCCCAGCAGAGCTAGAGCTTGACTATTTGGTTTGGGGCCAGCTCCGGTGAACTAAGCTAGCTTTGCTAGCTTACTTAGTATATGCGTGGCTAGCAGGAGATAGCTATTAGAAAGTCTTAACGCCTTGTGGGCATAAAGATAAGGCTTCCTCATCAGCTACCAGCGTCACATGCTGGTGCAGCTGTAATACGGAAGCTGGCACTTCTGGTGTTACTGGGCCAAAGAATGATTTGAACACCGCTTCTGCTTTATCCGAACCGGTGGCAATGAGCAGAACATGCTTGGCTTGCATAATCGAGCGAATGCCCATGGTATAAGCATGGGTTGGCACTTGGTCAATGGAGGTAAAGAAGCGCTGATTAGCTTCTAAGGTACTCTTAGAGAGCTCCACACAGTGGGTATGCTTTTCAAAAGCCGAGCCTGGTTCATTAAAGCCAATGTGACCATTGCGCCCAATGCCTAACAGTTGGAGGTCAATGCCGCCTAAGTTCTTAATCACGCGGTCATAGCGCTCACACTCAGACTTAGCGTTGAGGTTCAGGCCATTAGGGATATTGACGTTATCAGGGTTGATATTGATGTGGTCAAAGAAGTTCTGCCGCATAAAGTAGGCATAGCTCTGCTCATTGTCAGGGCTCAGCCCTCGGTATTCATCTAAGTTAACCGTAGTGACTTCGGCAAAGTCAAGGTCACCTTTGTTATACCACTCGATCAATTGCTTGTAGGTACCGATAGGGGTAGAGCCAGTGGCTAAACCTAACACGCAATTTGGCTTCAAGATTACCTGAGCCGATACGATATTGGCCGCTTTACGACTAAGTTCCTGATAGTTATGGGCGCGATAAATACGCATCATAGGCTTTACCTCAGCAAAAATGAGCATGTTAAGTCAATGGTAAATGCTACATCTCTAGCTCTTAGGCTAACGCTACATTTCTAGCTCTTACCATATAGCCAAGGGCAGACGAGCTGCTGTCCTTAATCTAACTAAGTACCACCCCTGATAAAAGCACACAGCATGGTGGGCTGCCATAGTGTTTACAAAGTTATAAGTAAGCTTTAGTGACGGTTTGTATCTCATGCATAATCTGAGCTGATCCAGTACCTCACTACTTATCACTATTTATAATTGTGAGCTTATTCCTGTCTTATAACATCGCTCTAACCTACCTTCAGCTGTTACGTCTAGTGTTATCTCTGATATTACGCCATGATGCTAAGCCCTGAGCCCGCCACGCTAGGTTTAACTGGGGCGATGCCACAGCGCTCTTAGTTGTTACATAAGTGCAACATCACCGCATATTTGGATTTTCCCCTGTTGAAATGTTGCGGCGCTGTTGGGTAGCTACTTCCGTTGGGCATATGCTTCTGTTTAGCATCAGGTTACGTACTGGTTATAAGTTAGTTCTGGTCTGCTCTGCAGTAGCACTAGTACTTTAGGTTCTCGTCCTTTTGGTTTAGGCCTTTAGATTCTAGTAATTTTGAAGTTAGTCCTTTTGCTGTAGGCTCTTTAGGTAATAGATAGGTAGTAAGAACTGTTACTACGGCGCCATGATAACGCTAGGGGGTAAATACTTAGGCTAGCAATAGTAGTGCGTTTAGTAGTAATTCCTTTTGTGAGCTAGTAGGCGCTATGGGGAGCTAGACTTACTCTCCCCTAGAGTGGCTTAAGCTTAAGCATAACGGTGCATTGCTACTCTGAGCGTTTTTTAGTGGTGATTGTCTTTTCTTGATGGTGCTTTACCAGGGAGCGGAAAGCAAGCTCTTACTATTTGCGCTTAGCATTTGCGCTTAGATTTGCTTTTAGCTGTTACGCTTGGCATTTGCTCTTGTCGGGCTTGTTCTTAGCTCTGGTTTAGCTTTTCCTGGTTTAGCTTTTTCCTGCTCTTTTAGCGGCTTTGTTCTATTCAAGCTCTCTTTTACTATCCTGCTTTCTTCGCTAGTTGCCGCCTTATCTTTAATTTGCTCATGATACCCCCTAAGCTCTTTTTAGGGGGAACTAAGCTTAGATAGTGTGGAGAGCTTCACGCTTAGAGAGTTTCCCTTAGCGCTGCAACTTTAATTAAGATGATCTCACTATAGGGTAGTGCTCTGGAGCTGAGATTACTAAGTTGAGGAGTAAAAGGAATAACGCTATCAGGCAAGTTTGATGGTGGTAGCTCCTGGCGCTACCAGTGTAGCCTGACGATAAAGGACTGATAGCGGGCAAGATAAGGAGATAAGGGGCAAGGACTGTCTTTACGTAAAGTGCTTTCTGTCGATAATAGTTTTTCTGGTAAAAAAGGCCGGGTCGCTTCAGTCAAGTGGAGCAGGTATGACAAGTAGATAAGAAAGGGATAGGCAGGGGCGGGCGCTGATTGTTGCAAGTAGCTTGCACATGCTAAGAGGAGCGTTAAAGTGGCGTGGTGCCTCTGTTTGTCAGCAGCATCAGTGATAGAGGAATGGGGGAGAGGATAAGATGTCTCTTTAGGTCTGGCTATGTCCAAGTAGGGCCCTTGCTGCTTTTTGCGATAAATAATCAATATTGCCATCATCACTCATCGAGATATCGCAGTTCATTAGGCTTGCTTGGCTTAAGCCTGGGATTGCTCTCGAAGTGATGGCTTAAGCATGGTGTGATGTTGGGAGCGCTTGCGTCAGTATGGTGAGCGTCGTTAAACCGGGCCAGGCAAGCTTAGATCTAGGTGTGACAACATCAATAAAAAACATCAATAAAAGCGTGCAAATCGTGGAGACCAAATAGGATACAAAGAAGGGAAAAGAGGGGAAAAATAGTGGGCAAACAGGCCGAAATTAGTAGATTTTAGGGGGTAAAAATCGGGGCTAAACTAGCCTTAGTGAGCTTGCTTAATAATGTGCGCTAGTTCAAGAAAATGCGATATTTGTGAGCCTGGCAGCCTTTTGCCTAAAAGTAAAATGTACATCACAAATTTAGGAAAAGTCTGACTTGTATACTAGTATACAAAGGGTGCTTGTCCTATACTATCTCTAGTTGAAGAGATTAAGAGGCTCATTTGACGTTACGCTTTGCTTAATAACCTCTGGATATAAGCTAGAGCAGGAGCTAAAGCAGGCTCGTTAGAGCCAAGGCTCAGGCTTGAGTAAAGACTCAGGCTTGAGTAAAGACTCAGGTTAGAATAGAGACTCTGGCTAGAGCAAAGGCTCAAAGCACGAGCAAGCTAAAACTTGGCACATAGCCTAAGTTTTACAGCGTTAAGTGAGGCCATGCCTCGAATGGAGAATTGTCGCTATGATGCATATGACTATGCGCTGGTTTGGACCAGAGCAAGATAACATTACTCTGGAGCAGATCCGTCAAGTTCCAGGTATGGAGGGTATCATCACCGCTCTGCATGAACTCCCTGCTGGTGAGCCATGGCCAGAGGATAAAGTCCGCGAGCGCAAGGCCTTAGTCGAGAAGTCTGGCCTTAAGTTACTCGGTATCGAAAGTATCAACGTCCACGAAGACATCAAGTACGGCGATACCAAGACCCGCGATAAGTACATCGAGAACTACATCAAGTCCTTAGAGGCTGTAGGTAAGAACGATATCCACCTGGTGTGCTACAACTTCATGCCAGTGTTCGACTGGACTCGTACCAATTTAGCTTTACCTCTGCCAGATGGCTCTACCGCTTTAGCCTATGATGGTAAGGATATCGAAGGATTAACCGCTGACCAGATGTTCGAGCGCATCGCCAACAACTCCAATGGCTTCGAGATGCCAGGTTGGGAATTAAGCCGTAAGGACGAGATTTCCGCTGAAATTAAGAAGTTCGAGGGCATGACTGGTGATGAGTTACGCGCTAACTTCAAATACTTCTTAGAGGCTATTATGCCTACCTGCGAGAAGTACAACATCAAGATGGGTGTGCACCCAGATGATCCTTCCTATGACCTCTTTGGTATCCCACGTATCACCAAGAGCGCCGAAGATTTAGTTAAGATTGCGGGCCTCTATGACAGCCCGTTAAATGGCTTCAGCCTCTGCACTGGTTCCTTAGGTTCTAACCCAAGCAACAATATTCCAGCCATTATCCGTAATCCAATTATCTCTAAGCGCATTCACTTTGCTCATGTGCGTAATGTGCTCTTTACCGGTGACCACCAGTTCCACGAGAGCTCCCACGTGTCCTGCACTGGTAGCTTAGACCTCTATGAGATCATGAAGGCTCTGATCGAAGTGGGTTTCAATGGTATCATCCGTCCTGACCATGGCCGTGAGATTTGGGGTGAAAAGGCTCGCCCAGGCTATGGCTTATATGACCGTGCTTTAGGTGCTACCTACTTAATCGGTCTTGAGGAAGCTATCCGTAAGGGCAAGGGCATGTCTTACCCAGATAACATTAACTCCGTAACTGCTCCTTGGAAGTAAGCCTAAACTAGCTCAGGGTTCACTTAGCTAAGCTAGCCTAGCCTCGCCTAGCGGCTGCTAATCAAGTTAGGCTAGCGGCTGCTAATCAAGTTAGGCTAGCGGCTGCTAATCAAGTTAGGCTAGCGGCTGCTAACCAAGTTAGGCTAGCTGCTAGTTAACTAAGCCTAGTTTGGCAAAGCATAGCTTGGCTTAGCCTTGCTCGCAAGCTTAGTCGTGCGATTAAGCTTAGCTTGGCAAAGCTTAGCTTTACAACAAAGCTTAGCTTTACAACAAAGCTTAGCTTTACAACAAAGCTTAGTCTGGCTATCAAGCACTACGAGACTTAATTGACCTGATAAAGATGTGGCTCTTTAGCGCTTAGGTTTATGCCGGAGCGTAGGTCTGAATTATGAGAGGCTTTCCTCCTGCATCAGAGGAAGCCTAGATAAGAGAAAGGGGGTGAGGGAGTAAAGCTTTATTTGCTCCATCACCCTTTTTTGTAAGAATTTGGCCTATTACTGCTAAAAAGCGAAGTAAAAGCTGGCGGCGGTAAGAAGCTGAGGTGGATTGTCTATAACTAAACTCATCGCTTAAGTGGTCGTCCGTTAGCTAGGTGGGCTTCTCCCGTAACTACGGGCGCGAGAATGAGCGCTGCAAGTTTTCTGGCTGACGACAGATATAGGCGCAAGATGAGTTTTTTTGGTAGGAAAAGGAGCTTTGGGGATGAAAGTTACTTTAGCAGGAATTAAAGATACTGCTGCTTTTGCACAAGCCGGCATCACCTTACCTAAGTATGATGTGGCCAAAGTGCAAGAGGAAAGCCGCAAAAACCCAGTATGGCTGCACTTTGGTGCGGGCAATATCTTCCGTGGTTTTGTCGCTTCGCTGCAGCAGACCTTACTGGATGAGGGCTTACAGACCTCGGGTATTCAGACCTTATCGGCCTATGATGGCGCTATTATCGATGAAGTCTTTACCCCACATGATAAGCTCACTTTAGAAGTAACTTTACTTCCTGATACCAATGTGGAGCTCAAAGTCATTGGCTCGGTAGTCCATGGCTACAAGTTAAATGGCTCTGCTCCTGCCGATGAGACGGAGGTTAAGGAGTTAATCTCTAAGCCATCCGTACAGCTGGTGTCTTATACCATTACGGAAAAGGGCTATGCCATTCGTGATATCAATGGCAACCTGCTGCCTCAAGTACAAAAAGATATTGAGAGTGGTCCTAGTAAAGTAGGCCACGCTATGTCTTGGACCACTTCCTTACTGTGGGAGCGTTTCAATCATGGTGCGACCCCAATTGCTATGGTATCCATGGATAATTGCTCGCATAATGGCGATAAGTTAAAGGCCGCTGTCTTAGATATCGCTAAGGCCTGGCAAGAAAAGGGCTTTGTCTCTGCTGAGTTCATTAACTATATCTCCGACAAGAGCCGTGTCTCCTTCCCTTGGACGATGATCGATAAGATTACCCCACGTCCTGATGAGTCCATTGCTAAGTTACTGCGTGAGCGCGGTGTCGAAGATATGGATCCTATCAAGACCGCTCGTGGCTCTTTTATCGCTCCATTTGTTAACGCGGAAAAGCCTCAGTACCTGATCGTGGAAGATATCTTCCCTAATGGTCGTCCTCCTTTAGAGAAAGCTGGTGTGCTCTTTACCGATGGTGCTGGTGTCGATCTCTGTGAGCGCATGAAAGTCACCACCTGCTTAAACCCTCTGCATACTGCTTTAGCCGTGTTAGGTTGCGTCTTAGGTTATGAGCGTATTGCGGCTGAGATGGATGACCCGCAATTAGTGGCTCTGGTGAAGAAGTTAGGTTATGACGAGGGCCTCAAGGTAGTAGATGACCCTAAGATCTTAAGCCCACGTGACTTCTTAACCGAAGTGATCGAGCAGCGCTTAACCAACAAGTGCTTACCAGATTCCCCACAACGTATCGCTACCGATACCTCGCAGAAGATTACGGTACGCTTTGGTGAGACCTTAAAGAACTATCAAAAGAAAGGCCTCGATGTTAATGAGCTTGTAGCTTTACCATTAGCCATTGCCGGTTGGTTACGTTACCTCTTAGCCTTAGATGACCAAGGCAAGCCATTCACCCCATCGGATGATCCTCTCTTAGCTGAGTTAATGGAGCGTGAAAAGGGTATCGAGTTAGGCAAGCCAGAGACCGTCGGTGACAAGCTGCATGCTACTTTAAGCAATGCCACTATCTTCGGTGTGGATCTGTATGCTATTGGCTTAGGTGAGAAGATTGAGGGTCTCTTCAAAGAGATGATCGCTGGCCCTGGTGCCGTCCGTGCTACTTTAGTGAAGTACTTAGGCTAATTTAGGCTTAATTACGCTAAATTAGGCCTAATGAAGATGAAGCCCAATTAGGGCCAATTAAACCCAATTAGGTCAAATTAGGACAACGCCAGCCAGGCTAAGCTTAGCTAGCTAGAATAGGCTAAGCCAAGCTAAGCATAGCCAAGCTAAGCATAGCAAAGCTAAGCATAGCAAAGCTAAGCAGAGCCAAGAGAGCGCTGGCTCCTGCTCTATGTAGAAACTATGAGCTATTAGCTCACTGTCAACAGCATGAGCTATTAGCTTGGCATCAACAGCATGAGCTATTAGCTCTTCTGATTCAACAGAGAAAACAAGAGCTTGCTGTGGCAGAACTTATAAGCGTAACTGTGACTTTACGTCGGCAAGCACCCTCAGCCTAGAGTTAGTACTTACCAATTTAATAGTCATATATGTTTAGGCTATGTCTCACAAGACATGGCCTTTTTTGCCCCTTGCTCTAGCCATATTGGCACGACTTTCCAGAGGTTTTATGAGCTAGCTTAGCTCTCTTTATAGGATATCTTTATCAATCTCTTAAGCTGCTGCTATCGCTGCTGCTATGCTTTACCAGTTTTTTGACAGAACTTACTTTGGCAATCAGATTTGCAACATTTAATCTCGGATGGGCCTAAATATCGATTTTTCCTATAGATAAGCCGTAACCATTACTCCACCATAGCATTGTAAATTTACTTTGTAAGATGTTGGGGATGCAGGAAAAGGATTATCTATAGTGAAATAAATGTCTTGTTTGTCATTGCCAAAGCAAGCAGAATGGCTTTTACTTTGTAAAGTGGTGACTTGTGCTCACCTCCTTAAAATGCATATATATATATAAGCTAAATAGAGTAATCTCCACAAACTTATGCCAATGTAGGCTCTAGCCAAGCTCTATTCATCTAAGCGTCTCACGAAAATCTAAGCATCGTATCTCATGTTGCACTAAACACCGTATCTAATGATGTGCTCAGCGCTCATTTTGCTGGCAGTGCCTGAGATAAAGATGGAAGTAGTAAGAAAGGATAGTGGCATGATCAAAGGTTTAAGAAGGGATTGAGAAGAGAAGGATAAGAGAGTGAGAAGGTGCTGAAAAGGTAGTGAGAAGAAAGTGAGAATGTACTGAGAGGAAAGTGAGAATGTACTGAGAGGAAAGTAAAAAAGGGATAAATTTGGTGACGGAGTGTTGCCTACTAGTAATGGAGTGTTGCCTACTAGTAATGGAGTGTTGCCTACTAGTAATGGAGTGTTGCCTCTGGTAGTGGAGCGTCGCCCTATCATCTAGAGCGTAGCGCCTATCCTGAGGAGCATTAGGTTAGTCCTCAGGAAGCTGGAAGAGTTAGGTACTTTTTAGTACGCGCAAGCGTTAGTCTTCGCCTGTGGCGCGTTAATCTTTAGAAAGCTCGGAAGAGCTAGTCTTTCGGGAGCTCGGAAAAGCTAGTCTTCTGGGATCTCGGAAGAGTCAGTGTAGTAGCTCCATGGCACAGATTTCTCACTTAAGACCTTGAAATACAGGCCCGAGCTCCAACTGCGGAAATCTCGTAAGATATAGAAAGCATGTGAGGCACTGACAATAGTTGATAAGAACGCTGGGCTTGGAGTGGTAATACTAATCCCCTCTTCCTGCATCTTTTGCATGGAATGATACTCATCAGCCTGTTGTACCACATTGTGGAATTTAGCGGAGCGATTAGCACTATCCTTTAAGAGGTGCTGTTGCTCTGGGGTTAAGTTTTGCCAGAACGATTCACTGGTGACTAAATTCATCAGGTGATAGATATGCCCTGTTAACAGCAAGTAATGGGCATTGTGATATTGGCCGCTATGGTAGATATAGGAAATAGGGCCATCTACGCCATCAATCTTCTTGCTAGCTAAAGCCTGGTCAACCTGATTAAGTTCCATCTTTACCGGAACGATATTGTAGAGTTCCATGGCTTTAATGTGGAGGGGATTATCTTGCACTGCTAAACGTAAGCCACGGAGCTCATTACGCTTGGTAACTGGGTTAACAGTCAAGATGTGGCGGATACCAAAAGCCCAATTGGTCGAAAAGACGCGGATTTTTTGGTTTTTCGCGAGCTTATCGATTTCCCCGTGGAACCACTTGCTATGAGTAAGGAAAAAAGCTTCGATCCAGTTTTTAAAGAGGTAAGGCCCAAAGATGATACCGAGGTCAGCATTACCCCAGTTGTAGTAGTTAATGCCATCTGCGGTAGTGATGATATTCTCACCCTGCTGCATGCGTCTAAAGAGATCGTCTTTGCTGCCTAAGCTTAAATTAGGGTAGAGGTCGAGGCGCATGGTACCTTGGGAGCGCTCATCTAATTCTTTCTTCCAGTAGTGCATGGCCACATCAAGAGGGGTACCTTCTCCATATTCATAGCTCACCTTAATGGTTACTGCTGGCGTAACTGTGTTGCTATTAGATGAATAATCATCTGCGGAGGCGATGAGAGAAAAAGAGAGACCGATGCTAGCTGTCAGAATAATGCAGGCATGACGCAGCTTGGACATGAGACGCATGTTAAACATATCGCACCTCAACTTGATGTGAAAAAAGGCCCCAGTCATAACCTGGCATGGTGCAGCAGTAGAGCTATTAAGGCTTATTTCTATAGCTTCAGCGCTGGTCATTACTATCTTGACCTGGCTTATGGTGCCTTGACTTCACGCCGGTAGCCTTTAGGCTCACGCCGGTGAAGCCTTGACTTTACGCCTGTGGCTCCTTTGCCGCACAAAGTTAGCGTAAGACTTATAGACTAGCTTTAGTGGTAAAGAAGGCAGTAGGGAGGATAATTTCCCACAAACTTATAGAGAAGCTCTGCTGCTATAGTTTTCCTTAGCTTTATAACTGAATGGATTAGGTTTGACTTTGCTCAAATCGAGCATTGAGGGCATCTTAGTGCTTTTCTAAGCACATGTTAGGTATTCTCTTAGCGGTCATTACAGATCAGGGACTATCCTGAGGCCTGATTTATCTTACTTTTGGGTAAGGTCGTACAAGTCCTTATTAATACTTGGCTAATCTTTAGCGATATAACACTAACTAATGGCGATGACTAGTCCGGACTAGGCATATAAGCCCTGATCAAGCTCGGCGTAGGCTCGGCGCACAACCTGCGATAGCGTTTATTTAGGCGGCTGGACTTTGCCGATATGGGCACCTCAAGCCTAAAAGAGCCATCTCAAGCCTAAAAGAGCCATCTCAAGCCTAAAAGGGCCACCTCAAGCCTAAAAGAGCCACCTCAAGCCTAAAAGAGCCATCTCAAGCTCTAAAAGAGCCACTCAAGCCTAAAAGGGCTTGGTTAAGCCTATATTCCCTCAACAGAGTAATAGTTAAAGCTTTGTTGCTTAGCCTTAGGGTCAGTATTTTGGGGTAGGACTGCTACTACCCTTGTTAATACTGCTTTAATGAGCAAAGCTCATACAGCCGTAACGGCAAAGCTTGCTTGCGCTTGGTGCGCTAGCTCTCTTAGTGGCTAGCTAGAGCAAGCTTACGAGAGCTTTTTCTAACCTAGTACTCTTGTTGGTTTAACCCCCATGAGTTATCCCCCATGTTTCATCCCTGGCGCAGCTGGGGGTAGTATCGTGCCGCTATGCACGAGGTGATAGCGCTTACATGGAATTGATAATAGCAGCTCAACTCTAAATACTCACACTATTAAGTTTGAAAATTTGCAGGGGGTCTCGTTATTTGTATTTGTTGCGTGAGTTGTTGCAACATGCCCTTGATTTTTCCTATCTGTTTGAGGAGCCTAACTTCACGCTAAGCCTCATAAGTAGCCAGCTAGAGCTACATAGAGCTGCACCTAAGGCTATATCTATATAGCTGTAAAGTAAGCAATTTAGTTGTATTAAGCAAAGCTCATTGTCTAGCAAAGCTCATTGTTTAGCTCTTATACTTGCGCCTCAGCTTTATAACAAGCGACCAAGAAAGTAACAGAGATAGAACAATATAGCGACAGCGGTGGTCCCCCAAAAAGCCTAAGTAGGAACAAGATATCCTCTGTGGTAGGTCAAGAAAACCACAGTGATGGGGCAAGAAAGCCTCAGTAGGAGCAAGATATCCTCTGTGATGGGGCAAGAAAGCCCCAGTGATGAGCCAGAAAGCCTCTGCGATGTAATTAAGAGCGGTTGTGGAGAGAGATTTGGTTAGTTATTTGAGTAGCATCAAGTGAGTTTTGGTGGTGGAACCCAGATGGATGCATAGCTAGTTTCAATACAGATGTTGAGTTTGTACTAATATAGATGTAGAGCTAGCGCCTATACAGACACGCTGATATTGCTTTTGAGGGACTCTTTCTATAATTATGGCCATATTTAGAGTGTGCTATGGGAGTAAGAGCAAGCGTTGGGCGTTTTGAGCTTTAGCACTGCTGATAAGAGTTGGCGCTAAACCTACTATTAGCTATCTTGAGGATAGCTTTTAAGTAGCATTTTCATTAATAATGGGAGGATCAGGCATGAGCAACATGAGCGGCGTTATCGATAAAAGCATGCCTGATAGAGAACAACTCAACAGCGATAATAGTTGTAACCAAGTGTGAGCAGTACTATCACAGCGTGAGTAGTACTATCACAGCGTGAGTAGTACTATCACAGCGTGAGTAGTACTATCACAGCGTGAGTTGTACTATCACAGCGTGAGTTGTACTATCGTGCTTTCCCGGTGTAGTTGTGGTATGTCGATTGAGGAATTGAGAGTGGATCTGCATAAAGTTTTAGGAGTTACGGTTTTAGCTCTGTGGGGTGTGACCTTTAGTATTACGACCCAAGCTAATTGGTCGCTCCATACCGATGTTCTCAGCACTAAAAAGGCTGATATTAAAAATAGCGGTGGTGATGAGCTAAGTACCCGCAGCTATGATCTGAGCTTATCTAATAAATATGTCACTGTAGGCTACAAGCGTACTGATTACGATTTCTCTAAGGAAGATGCTTTTAATAGCCTCAACAAAGGTTATGTTGATCTCCGTTACAATGGCCCTTTAGGTGCCGATCTTGGTTACTTTGTCGGTTTAACCGCTGGTCTTTTGTTTGAAGAGGGCGCTAGTCTCAGTGATAGCTACTCTTTAGCGCCACGTGTGGGTATTGGCTATTCCTTTAATAAAGATATCACCGCATTCTTTGGTGCTACCGCTAACATCAATGCCGCCAAGAATATTTACCTGCCGATCATTGGCTTAAAAGTGGGCGATGAGAGTGATTATGGTTGGTCGGGTGCTTTAGCCTATCCGGAGACACGCCTGTCCTATCGCTTCAACCAGTATGTTGCGGTACATGGTACCTTTATGACGGTGCGTGATATCTACCACTTAGATGATAGTGAGTCTAAGGCAGAAATGCGGGATGGCTTCTTCCGTGAAGATTCCTATGGTTTAGGGGTGGGAGCTACCTTAACCCCAATGGAGCATGTAAAACTGTCCGCTGGTGTCTTCTCTTACTTTGACCGTAGCTTTAAGATCTATGATCAAGCGGGTAATGAGATTGACTCTTTTGACGCCGACAATGCTGCCGGTTTCTACTTCCGTGCTGGTGCCAACTTCTAAACTAGAGTGCACTTCTACACAGATATGCACTTCTGCGCAAACTTCTGCGTAGGTACATCCAGGCGCGCTGGCACACCCTGCCGCGCCAATGCTAGCTTCTAGCCAGGGCGAACAGCCAAGCAGAAGCTAGATCACCCCTAGTGCTCACAGCTAAATGGCGGCTGCTCTAGTGCTCACAGCTAAATGGCGGCTGCTCTAGTGCTCTTAGCTAAATAGCTGTTGCCCTAGTGCTTACTTTCAAGAGCTGTAGCACTTACTCTCTGATTTTCTCTCCTGTAATCTATCTATCAAAAGAATGAAGGCGGGAGAGCGATTCTTCTTAGCCCATACACGGTGCTACTAACTGCGTGAGTGCGTCAATCCTCCACTTTGCTTTATATAGAAAATCCTGCCATTTTGCTACAGATAGCGTATCCAAGATGCCTTGCTACAGATAGCGTATCTCTGCCATCTTGGCTATATGCCCATACCTAAGCCATTTATCTCCTGTGCTTGGTACTTGTTTCGTGTTTCCTACATGGGTACGACTTTGCTGAGATTTTGTTAGTTTACTTAGCTAGCCCTATCGCAATGATAGAAATGAACGAGCCGGGGTTGATGAAGATAGCAAAGCTACTAAACGCCTGAGCCATTATGGTTAACAGGGCTGTCATAAAAGAGTCGCTACATCAATTAAGTTAGACAGAGAGGCGATTTCTAAGCGATGCTACTTATAAAATCATACGCAGTTTTAGCATTAGTGCTGAGTTGAGAATTTATAGATAGATAACCTACAGCCTCAGGCTCAGCCTCTTAATTTATGACAGCGCTATTAAGCATTTGCTTTACTTTAAAGAGCTAAAGTTAGTGCAGGCTACTACAGAACTTAGCTTGCGGTATAAGAGCGTAACTGCCAAAGACTCTGGCCATGTAGTCCCGGTTTTGGTGTCCAAGTTTTGGCGAGTGAGGGATGATTAGACCAAGTTTTTGCGAGTCAAGGATTGGTAGTCCAAGGGTTGGCGAATCAATGGCGTCCAAGGTTTGGTGGGCCAATAGGTAAGCTAGAGGGCAAAGGGCAAGCTTGTGAGCAAAGGAAGGGATTAGTGAGCTAAAGATAGGCTTAGTGGAGCTAAGGCTAGTGGGCGGGAAACTGAATAATGATGACGTGGCGCTATGGCTAGATAGCGGGGGCTAGGTCTCTATGGGTAAAGCCTAGGGGCAAAAAAATGGCCCTAAGCTATATCCTTTACTAACTAGGTGCGCTCGAGCTGTCCCAGTAAGATAGGGATAAGTAGCTTAAGGCCTTGCTTTTAGCTGGTTAGCAGCGCCCGCACTCTTAAGTAAAAGTGCAGGCATTATGTTCAAAGCTAGAGTTACTTGTTGCCATTAAGCAGTAGCAACGTGCTTGTTGCTATTAAGCAGTAGCAATGCTCTTAGCGAGCATTTAAAGGCTCTTAGCAATCCATTGGCGCACCGACAACTTCGCGGCGACCAGTTAAGATGAAGATGACAAAGAGACCGATAGCAGCAACTAAGCCCACGATCTGCGAGAACATAATGTCGAGACCAAAGCCCATGTTTGGCTCATACAGAATGTAGGTAACGCAAGCTGCGGTAATAAAGGCAGCTGGTACCGAGCAGATATAGTGGATCTTGTCACGACGATAGAGGTAAGCAGCGCAAGCCCACAGCATGATCGCAGCTAAGGTCTGGTTTGACCAACCGAAGTAACGCCAAATGATATCAAAGTCGATAAAGGAGAGAGCAATACCAATAGCGAACACTGGGACAGCGATTATTAAGCGCTTGCTTGGCTTGATTTGGTCTAAATTGAAGATTTCGGCAATGGTTAAACGAGCAGCACGGAATGCAGTATCACCAGAGGTGATAGGGAGCACAATCACGCCTAAGATAGCGAGAATACCACCAAAGGTGCCCATGAGCTCAATCGAGGTCTCATAAACCACGGCAGAAGCAGTACCAGAGTCAATCACGCTAGCCAGAGATTCTGGGCTCTCGTAGAAAGTCATACCTACGGTGACCCATACTAAGCCGATAAAGCCCTCAGCGACCATGGCACCGTAGAAGACGAAGCGCCCTTCGCGCTCATCAGCTAAGCAACGAGCCATTAAAGGCGATTGGGTAGCGTGGAAGCCCGATAAAGCACCGCAAGCAATGGTGATAAACATCAGCGGCCATAATGGTAAACCTTCTGGATGTTGGTTCACACCCCACTCCGCCCAGGAGTAGAACTTTTCTGGCAGGGTAACAAATAAAGAGATGGTAATACCTACTGCCATGATGATCAGTAAAGCACCAAAGATTGGGTAGATACGACCGATCAGCTTGTCAATTGGTACTAAGGTAGCGACGAAGTAGTAGATAAAGATAACGGCGAGCCAGAAGTAGAAGTCTAAGAAATCTGGGGTTAACTTAGCTAACAGGTTAGCTGGAGCTGTCGCAAAGACCACACCTACTAAGACTAAGAGTAGGATAGCAAAGACGTGCATGATGCGGCGCGCTAACTTGCCTAAGTTGTAGCCTACGATTTGTGGCACATTGGCACCGTGGTAGCGCACGGAGAGCATACCACCGAAGTAATCATGGACAGCACCGGCGAAGATGGTACCAAATACCACCCACAGGAGGGCTTGAGGGCCGTAGAGGGCACCCATGATTGGACCAAAGACTGGACCGACGCCAGCAATGTTGAGGAGCTGAATTAACCAGAGTTTCCACTTAGGCATGGTTAAGTAGTCCACGCCGTCATAGTGCGTTAAAGCTGGAGTCTTACGATTAGGCTCTACGACAAAGACCTTTTCCACGATCTTGCCGTAAATAAAGTAGCCAGCGATCAAGGCGATTGTGGCTAAGATAAACCACATATACCGAGGCATAGGGGCTCTCCTTTAATATCAAACACATCTAACCTCAACTAGAGTAAGGCCTAAGCATAATGCTGCCCCCAGGAGCTCCCCTGCTATGATATAGAGCGAGCTTGGCGCAGGTGCTTTACTTAGGGTAACGCTCTTGAGTGCAGGAGAGTTGCTGAGGCTCTAGTGCGTGAGCGTTGTTACTTTTGCTCCCAGTGGGAGTACCTGGTGGGAGCACCATATAGCAGCACCAGAGGTTGAACACTCCAGAGGTTGAACACTCCAGAGGTGGAACACACCAGAGCTGGAACACTCCAGAGGTGGAACACTCCAGAGGTGGAACACTCCAGAGGTTGAACACTCCAGAGGTGGAACACACCAGAGCTGGAACAGCACGTGGAAAACTTAGGAGCTTAACCTGGATTAACTGATAAGGTTAGGGTAAAAGCGCAAGCTTAGCTTAGTATGTAAAAAGCTAGAGGTTTTACTTAGGCTTTACTTGGTGATGTGGTAGAGACAGGGCAGCCCCTTTAGCTACAAGTAGGCCTGCTTCACCATCTAAACTGATCACGCCTATATCTTGTCAGCTTATTAGGCTCCTTATACCTTTATAGATAAGTTGAGGTAAGTAGATAGGTCTGCTTGTCTTAGCTTAAGCCCATGATTGAGTTCAACCATCATGATTAAGCTTAACTTCATGACTTTGCTCAGCATCATGATTAAGCTTAACTTCATGACTTTGCTCAGTCTCATAATGGCCCTTACTAAGGCATACTCTCTTGGTTAGGCTCAAGCTTTGCTTGAGGTTCTAATCTAAGAGGGGGCTCTTAGTATGAGCAAAGAGTAGTGAGGAAAAAGAAGTAAGAGAGGCCGAGGAAGAGGCATTGCTCCCTCTACATATATTAGCTCTACTATATATAAGTAGTAAGCATATAGTAGTAAGGTGGAGCAATGTATAGCGAGGCTATAGTAGCTTGGCTATAGTTGTGAGGCTATAAACGTTATGGCTAGAGGTAGTGATGGCATGAGCACTCTCTTTATATAAAGTACTCGTGCTAAGAGGTCATCTTTACCTATGCGTCATCTTTACCTATGAGGTACCTTACCCCTCGGTTAAGCCTAAGCGGCGTCCTTAGGGAAAGGTCATGCTCTACCTTAAGAGGAGAGAAGCTAGGGAGGCGCGACTGTATTTCCTACAAGGAGTTTTTCCTCTATAAGGAGCGTTTCCTTTATATAAAGAAAAGTCTTATCAAGAAGAACTTGCCTTAGGCTTTCCCCTGGCCTGAGGCTTAGGGATTTTCGCCTTAGTCTCGCGTGAGACTTGACCACTAGCTCTTGCCCAAATTAAGTAGAGCAAGCAACAACAGATGCTAACGTTTGATAGCTAAAACCTTTTAGGCTCAGACCAGAGCTTAATCTCACCCTATCTGCCTTAATTTTGTACTTACTGTAAGTATTAAGCACAGCTAGCAGTATGTAGTAGCTAAGTGGTCAGAGCTATTTCCTTTTATCTCTTCTTCTCATCTTACCTGAGCTCGTCATACTGTGGGCAAGCAGCTATCTGAGAATTGCCCCTAATTTTAGCTAGTGTAGCTATAGGTGCTAGCATCTTTTATTAGTTTTGTGTGCTTGTGCATATTTTAGGGTGTTGAATTTTGAAAGGCGTCCCGTTTCTAAGCAAAAACCCATGCTATAGACAACTTGTTGGCACAACCTAGTTATAACTATGGTTAGTTCTCAAGCCAAATAGCAGTACAGCGCTTTTGCCTTGCTTGGCGTGACTCTCTTTGCTGTTGCCTTGCTTTGGTCATCAGATGGGCAGCATTTAATCTAGGCCCACATTGGCACGACTTATCAGAGGTTTTGCTACTTCCATAGCTTGACCTAGAGAAATGGCTTAGTAAGGTCTTAGAAGTGGCTAAGCCTACTCAAGGCTTAGCTATTATTTCGTAATCTTTGAGTTCACTTCTCATGAAACACAAAAAATAAATTAGTAGTTACTGCGAATCTTGCTACTTGGCTGGAGCTGAATCTTGCTATTGCTTCGTTCCTTGCTACCTGGCTGGACTCGTAAATTG
>Cebus_capucinus_imitator_PRJNA485217_SSR093__coassemble_393_pt1 | contig 19070 bp, 8 predicted proteins | sample Cebus_capucinus_imitator_PRJNA485217_SSR093__metabat2_low_PE_002 | metagenome-assembled genome bin Cebus_capucinus_imitator_PRJNA485217_SSR093 | reverse complement strand
AACTGAGCTACTGGCGCACGTATTTCGCTTTGCGCTTTGACTTCTGAAGCTTATCTCTAGTGGTTTTACGATTAGCCCCTTGGCTGTCTTCAGCTACAGTAGCGGAGGGAATCACTGCGGCATTGCTTGCAATATCTTTGCTGACGCTGATATCCCGATCTGCCTTAATTACATTTACGATATCCATGTTAACGTCCTCTTTCCTAAGATCAGCCTCAGGGTATCTAAGATATAAGCCAATCTAGCGATTGTCTCAGAATAGCTAATGGACATTAAAGCTACTCTGGGCCGCAGAAACACCTCTTAGGCACTCAAATACTCTGTAACGGTGCGATCTAGCTTAGGCACATGAACAAGTTAGAAACAAACAAGCAAGCAAACAAGCCACTAAGTAAGCTCTCAGTAAGCTCACGGTAAGCTCAATGTAAGCTCACAGTAAGCTAGCTTGGCTAGACTACTAGCATGCTCACATTAAGACACAGTAAGCTAGCTTAACTAGATTACCTAGCATGTTCTTGCTGCCAGTCGATCGCGATCGCCTATGCTTTTCTCTAGGATAAGATATCCCCAGCTCCCCCTACTCCCCTGATTGAGGCTCTCACTGGTATAAGCTAGTCTAAAGAACTAAGCGCTCATTACCTGTGATCCCTTGTCCTTGCTCATTTTCTTCACCAGGTATAGTTCTTTACCTTATATACACCCTGCCCTGATGAAGAGGGCAGATCTGCTGGCCTGGACTCAAGAAGTAAGATTTAGCTTAATGATTGAGAAAACACTTAGGTCATATCTTCTAGGACTTAGGAACTAAAAGATAATTAAATTGTATATTGCAGGATCAAGGCCAAATTCCACTACAGACGAAGCGTTATAGCCTTGCTGAACTAGGCATAACAATAGTGTGCTCCTAGCCACAGAAACATTATTGCTCTAACAGAGCCCGTAAGATCGTAACGTAACTTTGCCCCAACCAGATCTCTGTGATGACTCTCTTTAGAGCACTCGGATGATTCTCACCAGAGATCTTTGATTACTCTCTTTAGAGCTCTGTGATGACTCTCACCAGCTCTTAAGCATTAGTAATCTTGGCGCAATAGTTATGACTAAATCGGGCTTGCTTTAGTGATTTAATCAGGCTTAGCTGGCCAGGCTCTCTAAGCTATGCCAGTTTATCCTAAGCTTTTATCTAAAGCCTATCTTGTAATAGATACCTGACAAAGGTTCTCTTATACAGATATGCCACGAGAGCTCTCTTGTACAAATGTACTTATAGAGGGCCCGGTACAGATATCATGCTAGGATATGCCTTATAGAGCATCATCTCAGCTCTTAATAGTTATAGGCAAAAAATGATCTTTAAAGATCATTAACTTATCCCCCTAACTAAGGCTGAGTTTCCCTCTAAATAAGGCTTATATTCCCAGCACCGGCTTATGTTCCCCACACAAACTCAGGTACGCACTGCTACGAGCCTTGTCCCTCTCCTCATGAAAGAGCTAAACGCCTCCCTAAACGAAAGGGCTGAACTATTTGTTAGGTAAGCTTGACAAATCGAAATAATGTTTCTCTATCTTTCCATTATAACGGCGGAGCTTGCTTTTTCTTAAGTGTGATATCTATGCCGCTTATTACCATTATCGTGCTTATGTTATAGAAATAGCAAAGATTTCCCCAAATTTCTCATTGGCTTAAATCTGATGATTTTTCAAATTTTGCAAAGAACATCACACTTTACGCCTCATAAAGGTGCAGAAAAAAGCTATGCCAGTTCTCATACCCGCTATCACGGTGAAAATCTAGCAGCACTGTCCATTACGGCTCCATAGTCTATAACTCACCTGCCATAACTCCAAGCTAGTAATAGGCAAACTAAGAGGCAAAGATGATAGCAACAGCGTGGCTATAGTCAGCCCGTTAGTAGCAGCATGACAATAGCCAGCACAGGAGTAAGAATAGGAGTAAGAGCACGGCACTAGCCAGAGCATTAGCAACAGCGTGGCACTAGTACTACTAATTAAGAGGTTTTGGTAAGGGGAGTAACTTCCAAAGCTTGTGCTACCTATTGGTATGCACTTTAAGAACTGGAGAGCTTCTTCTCCTAAAACTACCATCACAAAAAGGATGTTCCTTATTTTGTTGCAACTCTAATGCAGGCTATGTGGGAGTAGATTAGCCTACCAAGACCTCTTAATTAATAGCACTATCCAGAATAAGAACAGGAGCAGGCCCCAGCTTTAACTGTAATGTGGGGCATAGCAAGAACAAGAACAGTAACGCGAGATGCTGCTAAGCGCATGGTGATAATGTGCGGATGCCGCAGATACAGCTGATGCGCAAATGCAGCAGATAAACTTGCTTTGGCAATCAGATTGGTAACATTAAATCTCGGATGGGCCTAAATAGCGATTTTTCCTAGAGACCAGCCGTAATCTTTAGCCCGCCCCAGTATCGTAAATTTACTTTGTAAGATAATGGGGACGCAGCAAAAGGCTTATCCCCATATTGGCACGCGTTTGTGGAGGTTGCGTTATATAGCCATGAGATAAGCTCAGTAGTGGCCTTAGCTACCTTTACATCTTTAAAAAGTGAACTCAATGCTTACGCAATAATAGCTAAGACTAGAGTAGTCTTCCCTGCTTTATAAGCCCTTACTAGGCTATTTCTCTATAGCTAGCTCAGGAAAATACCAAAATCTCAAAGCAGTCATGCCCAATGTCGGTTACGAGTTTTGAGGGGGTTAGGGGTATTGAGGGGGTTGATGGAATTGAGGAGGTTAAAGATTTGAAGGACAGGAGATAGCGCAGCTAGCCATGATACCGCTGATGAGGCAAGTAATGCTCATACCGCGGTAAGAGGAATATGCTTGCAAAGCTACTAAAAAGCAAAAATCCCCAACCTGACTAAAGCATAAAGCTCTAACCGGATTGGGGATATGAGCGTAGCTAATACAGCTTAAGTGCGGTTAAGCTACATGTAAACGCGGTTAACATACATGTAAGCGCAGTTTAGCTACATGTAAGCGCGGTTGTGGACTACATGTAGTCGAATAAGGTGGAAGAGTGCACCAGGTTATAAGACTGCTGGGCTACCTGTAAGGCGTTTTGCGCCATGACCATGTTAGAGACAGCCTCAAAGGCATCAATCTCGGTCACATTAGCCTTAGCCTCAGACTTAGCATCACCTAAGGTCTCATTGGACTTAATGATCGCATCGATATTAGAGCCTCGAGCACCGACCTCACCACGATAGGTATCAACTTGCTTCATAGCTAAGTTGACATTTTCCTGCATCTTGGAGAGATCACGCACTAATTGGTCATTGGAGTAACCATTAGCAGCGTACTCATCCTTTGGCATGAGCAGGTTATCGATCATGTCGGTGAGCTGATTTAAGATGTTATCAGTCTGTGGCTTATCTAAGGAGAAGCTAATCGTCTGAGTTTGGCCAGCTGGTAAGGTGTAATTCTCGTCTGGGAAAGCAAACGACATACCCTCTACTTCAATCTTGCCATCTTTAACAAAACCAGTAGCAGCAGGCTGCGTACCTTGCGGAGCAGGATCGGCTACTCCCACATATAAAGACCAAGTACCGTCATCCTGTACTTTGATATAGCCCGTGTTCGCTGGGGCTTGGGCATCTTGGCCAGCGCTACCGTATTGATAATTATCTTTGAAGAAAGAGGAGAATTGATCGTAATCGCTTAAGCCCGAGACTAAGCCCGTAATCGTGCTATTAGTGGTGGTGAAATCATCTGCTAAGCGCACATTCTCAAAGATATTGAGACCGCTATCGGTAGTCTGCACTCTAATGGTAGGCGAGACGTTCACAAACTTGTTGGAGCCATCAGCCTGGCAGATATAGGTACCATCAGATTGCAGCTGATAGGTTGGCACCTTACTCTGGGCACCCGAGAAGATATATTCGCCCTCAGAATTCTTGGTATTCATGAGATCAAACAGCTGAGCCTGGGTCTGCTTGATATCTTCAGCTAAAGCCGCACGGGAGCCATCATCTAAGGTACCGTTAACCGATTGGATTAAACGGGTCTTAATGCTGCCTAACGAATCCCAGATCTGACCTAAAGCGGTTTCTTCCTGGGAGAGGTTATCGGCGACAATCGAGGCATTGGTGCTATATTGCTTATAGGCCACGATGTCTGATTGGTACTTGATACTCGCAGCCATGCCGCCTGGGTTTTCACCAGCGGTCTGGAACTTTAAGCCAGTGTTGTAGCTTTGGGAAGCCTTATCAACATTGGTGTTAGCTTTCTGCAAATACGCCAAATGATTGCTGTACTGCATCGAAGTTGAAATGCGCATATTACACTCCTAACTAAATGATGGCGCTTTACTAAATGGCGCTGAGCAGAGATTCAAAAATGGTTTGCGAGGCGCTAATGATACGAGCGCAAGCACTATAGGACTGCTGATAACGGATGAGGTTAGTAGCTTCCTCATCGAGGTTAACTCCAGCATTCGAAGAGAAGAGGTTTTGGCTTTGCTCTAACTTAGCACTAGCAGCAGTTAAATCGGTAGTAGCTGACATGACGGCCGAACCAACAGCGCTGGTTAAATCAGCATAGTCAGCGGTAAAGGTATTCTTAATGGAATCAGTGGCGTAAACGAGATCGCCATGTTTTAAGTTAGCCAGCAGATTACCATTGGAGTTATCGTTAACGGCGTTGTTGTTAATCTCAATGGAGAAGCTATCTTGGTTCTTAACAGTACCTTCAAAGCTCACATCATAGCCTGGATAGCCACCCACACTAGGGTCGGCACCGGTGCCATCAGGATCGGTATTGAGATTAGGATCATCCCAAATGGCATTAGCAAAGATATTTTTGCCATTGGTTTCTGCTGGGGTATAACCTAACTTCGTGCCTGCTGGATTACCATTAGGATCGCCTGTATAGATCACATAGCCATTGGTGCCTTGGCCATCGAAGTCCTCTTCGTAACGGACAAAGGTTGGGGCATCGGTCTTAAATACGGCCTCATTATTGCCATTCATCTCAATGGCATAATTATTTTGAGGGCCACTGCCATAAACACCCACTAAAGAAACGGTGGCATTGCCTGCATTTTGGCTGGTGGTATTAGCACGAATCGCGGAAGCAAAGGCAAAGTCTTCTGGCTTAGCGATATTAGTCTTGATGTTATAACCAGAATTCAGGGTTGGCTGCACCTTAAAGGCCGACTGGCTTTGCTGCATGGCTTGCTCAGTCTGGTTGAAGTTCATGGTAATACCATGACCTACTAAATTTAAGGTGAGGTTGCCGTTAGCATCCGTACCCTCTTGAATATTAGCAGGGTCTAATTCTTCTTTATTGCCCGCCCCATCAAGCATGTAAACGTGACGGTCGCCATTTTGATCCCAAGATACTTCATAGTCATTGCTATGAATGTCGGAGCCTTCACCAATATTGAAGCTTACCGACATACTACCTGTAGTGCCGTTTAAAGCTACCGCATCAACCTTAGGCAGGGTAATCAGATCTTGACCAGCTTTACCTTCTAAGGTTAAACCGCCCTTATTTTGCTGGTTCATCGCGTCAGCAAAAGCTAAGGCATTCTGGCCTAAGTCACGCATAGCCTGGCGCATATCGCCTGCGGCGGCTAAGTAACCACCGATTTGGCCACCCCAGTTCTCATCACCTAAGGTAAGTTCGGTGTGATTAGGGATTTCAAAGGTAAGGTTGAGGGAGCGCTTCGTGTTATCAGCTTCGTCCTGCATCACCTTAACCTGACCATAGGTATCATTGTTAGCTAAGAGCTGACCATTACCTAAATACAGGCTATAGCTACCCGTGCTTTCTTGCACTAAGTTAACGTCTACTAAGGATGAGAGCTGATTTACAAGCTCATCACGCTTGTCCATTAACTGAAGACCAATTTCGGACTGCTGTTCTTTCTTTGAGAGGTTGTTAACCTGATGGTTAACTTCGTAGAAACCTTTGACGAGATCGTTAATAGAGGCGGCCGAATCATTAATCTTGTTATTAATGTCGTTGATCTCGTTCTTGATGTTGTAGTTTAAGGTGTGGTAACGGTCTACTAAGTTATTTAACTGCGTTAACAGTTCGCGACGATTGGCTAAGGAAGAGGTATTCTGCACCGCGCTTTCCATCGAGGAGAAAACGCTGTCTAACTGCGTCGCAATGGAGGTATCGGACTTAGATAAGAGATTATCTACAGTGCCTAAACCAGTACCATAGGCATCATAGAAGCCTACATTACCCTGGTCGCGGAACATCTCCCGCTGCACGTACTTATCATATAAACGACGGGTTACGGTCTCACCAATGCCCCACTCCTGAGCTGAGGTATAAACCGTAGTGCTCTGCCGAGTATAGCCAGTAGTGTTAACATTGGAAATATTGTTAGAAGTTGTTCCTATCAACTTCTGCTGGGTAAGTACACCAAACTTACCTGTCTGGAGAATATCCATAACCGTCCCTTCCTACAACATCGACCCTCGTCACTTAGGTCTTTGCAATAACTGCCGCATGTTAGCGCACTAAGCTCTGTAAAACTAAGCTCTATACCAAATAGTTCTCAGCGCGGCCCTCAGACCAGAGCTAAAACCAGAGCTAAGATTAGCACCAGTCCTGATAAATATGCGTTTTTAACCTTAGCAAGGTTAACTGCGATAGCTTTGTTCATGCTATTTATATGCCATAAATGCAACTTGACGCACAATATTTTTGAGCTTAGACGCATAGTGAGGATCAGTGGCATAGCCGGCCTTTTGAATCTCCTCAAAATAAGTATCAGGGTCATAGCTCTTTGGGGCTGCCTTTGCGTAACGCTCATTACCTGTAATCAGTGCTACATAATCTTTCATGCTTTCGAGCACCGAGGAATAAGCTCTAAAGCGTGAATTTCTGCTCACCATCTTGCCTTTTTCAAATTCTGGCGAATCTAAAGCCTGGCTTGGCCCATCCCAAGAACCACCAGCCTTAATACCGTAGTAATTGTTGTTCTCAGGAACATGCTTGCCCCAACCAGTTTCTAGAGCCGCCTGCGCTACTAATACCAGTGGGTTCATGCCAATATCGCCTACCGCATGTACGGCATAAGGCATCATCTTCTCGACAAAGTCTTCAGGGGAAGAGAATTGGCGCATCGAAGCAGGATCTGGCAGGTCAGCATAAAGGCTACTGAGATTAGAAATCGAAGCATGATCGGATCCCTGCTCTTTGCCGGCCTTAAACATGTTAGAGAGGCTATGACGCGAAGTTACAGGCACCACATTAGCCAGACTCATAAAGTTCTTACTAGAACCAGTGCCCACAGCGCCTGCCGCGCCTACACTAGCAGAGTCAGCATCAGCACCAGCAGTACCATTGCCCCCTTGCGCTTGCGGGGAACGCCCCTCTAGTTCGGCCATCAGGGCTTTACCCTCATCACCCAAAGTCTTAGCAAATTGCTTCGTAATGAGATAGGTAATGGAGTTCTTGTTGATACCAGCTTTAGGGCTACCCGTACCATTACCTTGCACCATGGCGCCGACTTGCTGTTGTGCGAGCATGTCATCAAAGAAACCGGAGTATTTACTCTTTAAAGGTGAGTCCGGGTTAAGCGCATCATTGGAGGAGCGCATCCCATCAACCCAGTACTGCATCAATAAAGACTCAAATTGCTGCGCGGCCATGTACAGGGCCTGCGCCTTGTCCTTATTGCTGCCCGTACCTAACTGCCGCAGTTTGTTTAAACCACGGGTATCAGCAAGCAAGCCCAGATTAGTTTGGGCTTTTTGCATTTCCGGAGAGCTAGAATCCATAACTACATGTCCACTAAGTACTGGTGAAACAACCACTCACCCCTATTCTCGCCTGCCACCAAGAGCCAAGAGCTAAGAGCTAAGAGCCAAGAGCTAAGAGCCAAGAGCTAAGAAGCAAAAGCACAGAACCAAGAACTAAGCGCTTGGGGTGTACTAAACACTCCAAACGCGCATCGCCCCGCTTCTAAGAAGCTTAAAGCGCTCAAGGCACTAACGGTACTCAAGAAGCCCAAGGCACTAAATAAGCTCAATACTCTCAAGGCGCTACCAGCGTAACCAATGCTCATAGCCGCCAAGATACTAAAGACGTGCTTAGCATTAAAGCAGCTAAAGAGCTAAAGAGTTAAAGTAGCTAAAGAGCTAAAGAGTTAAAGTAGCTAAAGAGCTAAAGAGCTAAAGAGCTAAAGAGCTAAAGTAGCTAAGACGCCAAATTCATGACGAGCACAGTTGAGTTATACCTTTGGTGCAATCGCTATGCCCAGCATAATAAATCCCCACTACAGCAAGCATAAGCCTATGCTGAGGCAAGCTTAAATCTATGTTGAAGCTAGCATCAGCCCATGCATAAGCCTCTGCTTAAGCCTCTGCTTAAGCCTCTGCTTAAACTAGCATAAGCCTAGCTGAGCTAGTTTAGCCAGTCATTGTCCCTCAATCATCACAGTAAACTAAATACCATATGAACCTATAACCCCATCAGGATGATTTGATCGCTTGATCTGAGGTTAAGCATCTGCACTCCGATTAGATCACACCAAAATTACACTGAGTTTAGGCAAAGACTACACACAGTCCCCACCAAGATCACGCAAGGTTTCTACCATGATCACATAAAGCTCTCGCACCTTGCTGTCATAGCTATCGGCATCAAGAAGCTGAGCCTGAAGTAAGCCCGCAAAAAAAATGTTGCCAGCTACTTTTCATCAGAGATCTTACATTGCCTACCATTGTCCCTATTCCTAAGTAGCTCCACTTATGGTTACGAGGTGCCACAGGAGCAAGACGGATAAGATGCAATGAGATGCAATAAGAGGAAATGAGAGGAAATGAGATAAGAATAAGTGAGATAAGAGAAAAAGCTAGGTCACGAAAGGCAGAGCTATAACCAGACAGGTCTTGCGAAGACATGATTGCCTGATGGAGTAAGATACTGATGGTATGATAACCTGACAAGCAAAAGCTCCTTAAGGGGTGGGCTCCTGATGGGGTGAGATCTGATGCTACGAGAGCACGATGGGCGAGAGGCTGATAGCGCTCTTATTTCTCTTCAGACCACGCTAAGCAACAGTATGAAATGCCTCAGCGTGCCATAGCCTTTAGCTATACCATAAGGAGCCATATGACTATATGCCACGCATTGAGGAGCCAAGCCCTTGAAGCCATGGCCTTGAGGAGTCATGCCCTTGAAGCCATGGCCTTGAGGAGCCATGCGATTTCATGCAATGTCATAAGGAGCTATAGAGCTCTGCGCGATATCATACGGAGTTAATAGCGGCTCCAGGTAATAGCATTAGCAACAACGCGGCTGTTGATGCGTAAAGAGTGGCAAAAAAATCATAAAAAGTTCTGCAGGTTCGCAATGAGGTTACGCCCGAGTTTCTCCCTCCTTAGCTAGCCTCTCTTTTCCGTATACTCTCCATGCAAAAAGCCATCTTTAGTTTTGCAATAGCCAACAAGCGCCGGTTTAGTGGTTGTAGTCTTTATTAATTTCCATATTACGCCCTGAACCAACTACAGTAGCTAGAATCCGAATCGAGAGGAGATAGAGCGGTGATAGACCAGAGATAAAGCGGGAATAGATATTGATCTCCATCGTCAGTGCTATAAAATAGTGGCCTCTACTTCATTATTAAGGAAGAGATTAATGAGCCCCCTGAGAGTTAACCCCTTTTAGAGCTACACCCTTTGAGAGCTAAACCTTTTAGAGCCAATCTTGCATACAGATAAGCACTCATAGCACTAAGACGCAAAATAGATATGCACTTACCCGCATCGCGTTGCCACCTATTCTCAAATAGGAAAGGATTAAGTGGAGCTTAAGTAAAGCTTATTAAGAGTGGCTTATAATAAGAGCTCACTAGACTAGACTCTTAGACCTAAGAGTACTTATACGAAGAAGCAGACGAGTGCAGCCGTCTGTCCCGCCCTAAAGCGCTTATTCTTCTGCATTAATACTTATTGATAACCTGATTTAGCGCTATGTAGCATTATTGTATTACAAGCTCTTAGTATGGCGTGCGCACTAGAATGGTGATTTCTGCAAAAGCATGACCCCCGCAGCCCTCACCTCAGATGGCAGAATCAGCATTTCCATGCTTGTTTGCTTGTGCGTAATAGCTACAGAGCTTGATATATAAAGCCTTTGTCGTTTTTGACAGCCTGTCAAAATCCTGCCAATTCTGCCTTAAATTATCGTAAAATAAACACCAGCCACTAAAAATAACTACCAAGTACTATTAGATAAAGTTAAGACAACTCTAGACATGTCAGTAGCTCAGTAGGCTTAGCCACCGTGAGCTAAGATAAACAGAGGATAGCCCCCAGGTGGTGGTTAAACGCATGGTGCATTGATAGCGTTTAAGCGCAAGGCGCTTGTCAGTACAAGCAGGTGCTTACAAGCACAAGCTGGTGCTTGTCAGTATAAGCAAGCTCTTGTTACACAAGCAGCCCCTGGTAATTAAGAGCCTAGAGGCTGTGAGTAAAGACTAAGAGCGCCATCATAGCCGAGAGACACAGAAGTTATTAATAAGAGCTGGCTTGGCTCCCTTACTAAAAAGCTAAAGAGCTCAATAGCTTTACCTCTAAGTACAGGCACTAACAAACACATAAGAATAAGGAGTAGCGTAGTAAAGAGTAGCTTTACTACTGCCTTCCATCGCGGTTTAGGCTGTTACGCTTTTTTAAGCGCTTTGAAGATTTTTCAGCAAGAACTTGTTTGGCAAGAACTTGTTTGGCAAGAACTTGTTTGGCAAGTACTTGTTTAGCAAGTGATTATTTAGCAATACCCTACCTACATACAGACGCTTTGAGGCGATAGGAATAATGGTATTGCTCTAGTAAAGACATAATACCTGACAAATACCCCCGGTATTACTTGAGCTCTAGAGCTTGATCCAGGTTAATAAAAGTTAGTAAAGATCACTTATAAGGTTACGCAAGATCACTAAAAGCTACTAAAGGTTAATCACGCCCCAGATTAATACGGACAAGATGGTAGAGCGGGAATAAACTCGAGTAGACCATGGGTAACCTAGAATAGACCATGAGTAACCTAGACTAGAACCTGAGTAACCAAGAATAAACCCAAGTAAACCATGATTATCCAAGATAAGTAAAGTTAACTAGACTAAAAGCTTAGCACCTCTAAGGTCTCTAACCATATAGACAGGCTTTTCTAGTATTGCTAGAGGCGCCATAGCGTCAACGCTGCATGCTTCCGACACCATAGCAAGGCACTCTGTCATAGAGCATAGTAAAGCGCATACAGCATAGTAAAGCGCATACAGCATAGTGCAGCGCATACAGCACCGTACTACGCGGCACCTTAAGTATTGTTAGAGCCCCTATAGCGTGAGTTCTGCCATGAAGTAAGTAAGAGCGGCAGTAAGTACGCTAGCAAGCGCAACACCACCGCAACCAACGAGGTTTGATGAAATAAGCGGCCAAAGGAAAGAACCAGTGCGCTTATGCCAACCAAGATAAGCATTAGTTAGATTTATAGATAGAGAGAGATATCAGCGACACTAAGTCAGCCCCAAACATAGAGCACTTACACTTTGCAGAGTGCTTACTAAGCACTTGCTAAATACTTGCTTAAGTGGGCAAGTGCTAGCTGGATCCAGTAGGTACTAGTTTTAGGCTTAGCGGAGCTAGTTTCATTCTTTGCTAGGCTAGTTTAAGGGCAGATACCATGCTCTATCCTCACGAATTTTAGTTATAAATGGTAATACCCCATTTACTGATACCCCATTACAGACGCTACGAGAGAACTAAGATAATAAGCTTAAGAAATCCGCTTAAAGCAAGGAGAGAAAACCTATCTTGAGCTACTAGTTAATGACTAGTACGTACCCTCAACTGTTTTAGTTATCTCTAGCCCTTACCCCGATTAAGTATTAAAGATTTTTAGTTAATACCTGTTAGCACCAGGCTAAATCTCAGATAAAGATAAGACCAAGCTCAGCTTTTAAGCGCTTGCCCAGCGCATACGGTTTGCCAGGCTTATGCAGCTTTTAAGCACTTGCCAGGTTTATCCTTAATCAAGAGGTCTAGCTACCTGCTAACAAGAGCAGCGCTAGTTAATAGCTCTGTATCCCTAGCCGCGCATAGCCATGCCCAGCATGACGATGTCGCACATAGTTATGTCGCACATAGTTATGCCACACCTAACTAGGTCAAACTTAGCTATGACTCTAGAGGATACTGGCTCTAAGTAGATATATCTCAGGAAAGAACACTGTCTTGCATCCCGGTGGGAATGTCATGGCAAGAGGCCAAAGATAAGCCTAGCACCACGGCAGTACCACTGCTGCAGCACCGCTGTAGCAGCACCGCAGCGCCACCGCGTTGCCGCCATGCTATATCGGCACCGCTGCAATGCCCGGCTCTTTAGCTATGTTTGCAGATAGCAACGCTTTTCTTTGCTGAGCGCTTTTCTTTGCTAAGAGAGCGCATACGCTGCTTTAGTACTTTAGGGTGCTTCTCTTAAAGGGATCTCTAGGGTGCCTAATTGAGCTCAATGAGCGTTAATTTAAGCGCAATTAGACGCCAAAGGATCGGCATGGGGTTTAGTTAGTTCTGAACTAGACACCAGAGGGGCTTTTATGGGACTCATTTGACTCTCGACTAGACGCATCAGGTTCTCTACTAGACGTACAAGGATCTCTACTAGACTCAAGCGGGGCAGCAAGGGATTTAAGAAGATCTTAATGATTCTTACTTAGAGTTCCATTAGAGTCTTATTAAAGTTCCGTGAGAGCTCGATTGGAGCCTCTTAAGAGTTCCCAGGTAGCGTCATTGGAGCTTCTTTAGCGTTACCTGGGAGGGTCATAAGGGCTTCAAGAGGGCTCGATGAGAGTTCCGTTAGCGTGCCATGAGCTCTGTATGAGAGCTCGATGTGAGTTCCGTTAGCGTGCCATGAGCTCTGTATGAGAGCTCGATGTGAGTTCTAGGTGAGTTCCGTTAGAGTTCCATAAGAGCTCTCTCTAAGAGAGCTATGTGAGCTCGATATGAGCTCTATGAGATCTTCTGTAGAGAAGCTGGCTTTACCACTAAGAAATGGCCTAGCAAAAGGCGGGTTTATGCAATTTTCTGGAAATGTTCTCATTATTGAGCATGATCAAGATAAGCGCCAAGCTCTTGAGACCATCTTTACCTTTTTAGGTGCGGCAACGCAAACCGGAGAAGTTGAAGATTGCTTATCCTATCTTGACTCATCCTCGGAGCAAGTAGACGCCTGCATCTTAGGCAATCTTAACGGTAAAGATAATATCGCCAAAATCTTAGCCCGTTATCCGCGTACCGCCTGCATTATCTGCGATGATGAATTTATTCCTTCCGGCAAGGAAGATGCTAATTACATCGGACGCTTATCTAAAGAACCAACCTATGATGAGTTAGTGCAGCTCCTGCACTACTGCCAATCTTTTAAGACCATGAGCCGTGTTTCCGGTCGCTCCGATGGTAAACGTGGTGCTTTAATCAAGCGCTTAGTCGGTCGTGGTAATGCTATTTGCTTAGTCCGCCGCTTAATTGAGCAAGTAGCCCCTACCGATGCTAATGTGCTGATCTTAGGTGAATCGGGTACGGGTAAAGAAGTGGTAGCCCGCGCCATTCACGATCTCTCTAATCGCTCCAAAAAGCCTTTTGTCCCTGTTAACTGCGGTGCTATTCCCGGTGAACTCTTAGAGTCAGAGTTATTTGGTCACGAAAAAGGTGCCTTTACTGGTGCTTTTGCTACCCGCGAGGGCCGTTTTGAATTAGCGGAGGGCGGTACCCTCTTCTTAGACGAAATCGGTGACATGCCTTTTCAGATGCAGGTGAAATTACTGCGCGTCTTACAAGAACGCACCTTTACCCGCGTCGGCTCCAACAAGATTATCCACGCTAATGTGCGCGTAATTGCCGCTACCCACCAAAACTTAGAAAAGATGGTCGCTGAGAACAAGTTCCGTGAAGACTTGTTCTATCGCTTAAATGTCTTCCCAATTGAGACACCACCATTACGCGAGCGTAGTGACGATATCCCTATTTTGATTCAAGAGTTAGTCAATCGTCATGGTAAAGAGCAACACACCACGATTCGCTTTACCCAGCGCGCTATGCTCACCTTAATGCAAAATGAGTGGAAAGGTAATGTCCGTGAGCTCTCGAACTTAGTCGAGCGTCTCCTTATTTTGCATCCTAATGAGGTTATCGACAGTGGCGACCTCCCGGCTAAATATCGTGGCGATAAGATTGTGGACGATCCAATAGCCGAGCGTGAGGCCTTGCTGGAAGCCTTTACTACCGGTGAAGATTTCGACCATGTCGATGAGAGCTTTGGGGAATTAGATGAGCCTATTACCTCAGGCGACCCTGCGGCCTTTGAAGCTAGCCCTAAACCAAAGAAAAATGGTGATGTGCCTGACCTCCCAGTGGTTAAAGATGAGGACGATATGGCCCAGGCCTTTGTGCCACGCTTACGTCCAGAGGGAGTTAACCTTAAAGACATGATTACCGATATCGAAATCTCGATGATCAAACAGGCCTTAGAGCAAACTAATGGCGTCGTCGCTAAAGCGGCAGAAACCTTAGGCTTAAGAAGAACTACTCTCATCGAAAAGATGAAGAAGTACAGCCTCTCCGCCCAATAGTGCTCCCAACACCCACACCAACAAAAAAAAGAAAAACACCCCCCTACTCCCTAGCGGCATCGCCGCTAGGTAACTTGGTGCCCCCGCCACTTCACCCAAGTCTCAAGGCAGCCCACCCTAGTCTCAAGGCAGGCACCTGAACCTCATGGCAGTGCACCAGAGCCTCACGGCAGCGCACCCGAATCTCAAGGCAGCACACCCGAATCTCAAGGCAGCCCACCCTAGTCTCAAGGCATCGTGCCTAAGCCTCATGGCGTCGTGCCCGAGCCCCCGCGTAGCTCTAGCGCGTCTCTAGTGATGCCCGGCCCCTCAGCCCGGATTCTCAGCCCAGACGCACCACGCGGTAGCCCCTGCTAGCGCAACAGCGCTGTCATAAATTAAGAGGATCGGCCTGAGACTGTACTTGCTTTGGCCATCAGCATTCCTGCATTTAATTGCGTAATGGACGGACACAGCAAATTTACCTACCCACAAACCGCAGTCCTTACCCCGCCACAGCATCGTAAATTTACTTTGTAAGACCTACATTGGCACGACTTATCTGAGGTTTTGCTACTTTCCTGAGCTAACCCGAGCCTCCGAAAGCCCAAGAGACCGAGAACCAAAGAGATATAGCCAGGTAAGGTCTTATAAAGCTAGGCAGATTACGCAAAGCTTAGCTATTCTTTCGTCAGCATTGGGTTCACTTATTAAAGAGGTAAAAGTAGCTAAAGTCGCTCCTGCGCTTATCTAAGGGCAGGATAATGCAAACTCTACAAACTCGTGCTCCTGTGGCTATAACTACAGCCGTGCACCAGTTAATTTGCAAGAGCCAGGTAAATTCTCGCCACTATTATCTCTTACCTCGTTCCTACTCTATCTCTGCGTAAAATCTGTCTCTGAGTAAAATCTATCTCCGCGTAAAATCCTTTTATCATTCCTCACTAACTTTAGGTATAGCTATTGCTGTAAAGCAGGGAGGTATAGATAATATTGTCACTTTCTTGTAGCTTTCCCCTAAAGCCTCAGCTTTGAGTGACGTTCTTATGTATAAGGCCAGCTAAGCAAAAACCTCAGGTAAGCCCTATATCAGGTACAGCTCCACTAATAGTAAAGCTCTCTGAAGCTAAAGCTCTACCGATGGTAAAGCCCTACTGATGGTAATCTCCACTAATAGTAAAGCTCTATTGATGGTAAGCTCCACAGAGGGTAAAGCTCTACTAAACACTTAAGGTGAGCTCGAACGAAGTTAAGGTAAGATAAGCTTAATCTTTGAGGTTAGGGTGTACTTAAGATAGCGCCATGCAGCGCTATGCGGCTCTAGGTTATCGGCATATAATCACGATAACGCTGATCATTATTTTGCATGGTGCTTCTGTACCATGGTACAACTAGGACAAACGATGTTAGACGTTAAATCTGCAATTACCGAGTGTCTTAAAGATAAGACCATCCTGGTGACAGGTGGTACCGGTTCTTTCGGTAAGAAGTTCATCAAGACCGTATTAGACAACTACCCTGTTAAAAAGGTCATTGTGTACTCCCGTGATGAGCTCAAGCAATTTGAAATGCAGCAGACTTTCCGTAATGAGCATCGTCTGCGCTTCTTCATTGGCGATGTCCGTGATAAAGAGCGTCTCATCTTAGCCTTAAATGGGGTAGATATTGTTATCCACGCCGCTGCTATCAAGCAGGTACCAGCCGCTGAATATAACCCAATGGAGTGTATCAAGACCAATATCAATGGTGCTGAAAACATCGTTGAGGCTTGCTTACACAGCTCCGTTAAGAAAGTCATTGCCCTTTCCACCGATAAGGCTGCTAACCCAATTAACCTCTATGGCGCCACCAAGCTCTGCTCGGACAAGCTCTTTGTGGCGGGTAACAACTTAACCGGCGACCGTGAATTAAGCTTCTCAGTAGTGCGCTATGGTAACGTCGCCGGCTCCCGTGGCTCCGTGGTGCCTTTCTTTAAGAACTTAATCGATAATGGCGCTGCCGCTCTGCCAATTACCGATGCTGAGATGACCCGCTTTATCATTACCTTAGAGCAAGGGGTTAACTTCGTGTTAACTAACTTAGTCCGCATGAAAGGCGGTGAGACCTTTGTGCCTAAGATCCCATCAATCAAGATTACTGACCTGGCTACCGCCATGGCCCCAGAGCTGCCACAAAAAGTGATCGGTATTCGCCCAGGTGAGAAGATTCACGAGGTGATGTGCCCACGTGATGACTATCAGCACACTATCGAGTTTGATAACTTCTTTATTATTAAACCATCGATTATCTTCACCACCCGCAGCGATGATTACTCGCTGACCCCATTAGGTGAAGTAGGTAAGCCAGTGGCCACTAATTTCGAGTACAACTCGTTTAATAACCCACACTACCTCAACGTCGCAGAGATTAAAGAGCTGATTAAGAACCTGTTCTAAGGTAACGCTCCTCTAACTTATAGGGTCTGCCGAGCGCAGGCCCTTTTACTTCATGGCGCCCCCAGCTAAGTACAAGATAGAGCGCCCTTACAGCAAGTTGCTCCATACTCCTTGGCTAGGAAACTCCTTGGGGCAGGGGCTCCTTGGATAGGAAAATCCTTGGGGCCGGGACTCCTTGGAGCATAACCCCCTTGGGGCCGTGGCTCCTTGCTTAAAGTACTCCTTGTTGCTCTTACTTTGGCTATCAGGTTGACAACATTTAATCTCGGATAGGCTTAAACATCGATATTTCCGCCAGCCCTACTGTAATCAGTACCCTTAACTGTAATCAGTACCCTTATAAAGTAGCGTAAATACACTTGGCAAAAGGTTCAGCATGCCGGAAATATCTGCTCTATCGGAGAAAAAATAACTTGCTTGTCATTGCTTGAGCAAGTTCATGGTGCGCCTGATATGCGTTTGCTCTCCCTATTGGCGCTTGCTATTCTTAGCTTAAGACTTACATACTAAGCCCTAAGCTTGACTAGCTTAGCTAGCTTTGCTCGCTTGGCCCACTGAGCCCGCTTAGCTTTCTAGCTCTGCCCGCTAAGCTTTAAGCTTAGCTTGATGCTAAGGCTTTAAGCTTAGGTTGACGCTAAAGCTTTAGCTTAATTAGGCGCTAAGCTTAGCGCTTAGTCTTAAGCTTAGTCCACAGTTAAGATTTCTGAGACCAGTCTATGATTCCTTATAGCACCCAGTACATCGATGATGATGACATTCAAGCCGTAGAGCGCGTCTTACGCTCTGATTATCTTACCTGTGGCCCCCGTGTCACGGAATTTGAGGAAGCCCTGTGCTCCTATACTGATGCCCGTAACGCTATTGTGACCTCTAATGCCACTGCCGCTCTGCACTTATGCATGATGGCCCTGGATGTGGGCCCTACTGACGAAGTCTGGGTCAGTGCCATTAGCTTTGTGGCCTCGGCTAACTGTGCGCGCTACTGCGGTGCTACCGTGCGCTTTATCGATGTGGACCCCCATACGGGTAACTTAGATGTGCATAAGCTTGCCGCTATGCTCAAAGATGCTGAGGAAAATCATAAACCTCTCCCTAAAGCCGTGGTCGCAGTACACCTCTCCGGTCGTCCTTGTGAACTGCGCTTCTTACAGAATTTAAAGCAGCGCTATGACTTCTTCTTAGTTGAAGATGCCTCTCATGCTATTGGTGCTACCTATGAGGGGATGCGCATTGGTAAAACGACTTTCTCCGATGTTGTTGTTTTCTCTTTCCACCCGGTCAAGATTATTACTACCGCCGAAGGTGGCGCCTGCCTTACCGATAACGATGAGTTAGCCGATAAGATTCGCCTCCTCCATGCTCATGGTATTGAGCGTGATCCTTTATTCTTACAAGACCAGAGTCAGCCTAGCTTCTACTATGAGCAAGTAGCTCTCGGTTATAACTACCGCATGTCGGATTTACAGGCCGCTTTAGGTCTCTCCCAACTTAATAAGTTAGACCGCTTCTTAGAGCGCCGCCGTGAATTAGCTCGCGACTATGAGAATATCTTAGATAAGAGCATTATCACCTTACCAGTTAAAGATACCTCAGGCTTTGAGAGCTCCTGGCACCTCTATCAAATCCAAGTACCACACCGAAATCAGGTCTATAACACCCTGCGGCAAAAAGGGGTGGGCGCCCAAATTCACTATATACCTATTTACCGTCATCCATACTATCAAGAGCTGCCTTATCATGACCCATTACCAGGAGCCGAGTACTTCTACGAACATACGCTTACTATTCCGCTCTCTTATAAGGTCAATCGCGTCGACCAAAGCATGGTCGCTAGCATCATTGCAGCAACCTTAGACCAATGCACCGCCGCAGATAAGTAGGCGCTACACTCGTGCTATTAATGAAGAGGTCTTGGTAGGCTAATCTGCTCCCTCATAACCTGCATTAGAGTTGCAAAAAAATAAGGATCATCTTTTTTGATGGTAGTTTTAGGAGAAAAAGCTCCTAATCTCTTAAAGTACATACC
>Cebus_capucinus_imitator_PRJNA485217_SSR093__coassemble_386_pt1 | contig 19473 bp, 8 predicted proteins | sample Cebus_capucinus_imitator_PRJNA485217_SSR093__metabat2_low_PE_002 | metagenome-assembled genome bin Cebus_capucinus_imitator_PRJNA485217_SSR093 | reverse complement strand
ATCCACTTGATGAGCCTGGGCTCAGGTGGTGGCCGCGGTCTGAGCCAGGGCTAATGTGAATAGCTCATCCACTTGATGAGCCTGGGCTCAGGTGGTGGCCGCGGTCTGAGCCAGGGCTAATATGGGAAGCATCTCCGCTTTATTAGCCAGGACTCATGCTGCTCTAGATAGCATTGCTCCGTGCTAACTTCTCGGGAATCTTCTCTTTAGATTCCTGCATAAGGCGATTGCGAATCGAGAGCAAGATCTCAAAAGTATCTTGCGCGTTACTTTGTTGAAATAATGAGGTCACCACAGTAGAAGCAGCCGCCATCGGATAAGCAATGGTGGTGTAACCTAATACCGTAGCCTGCTCATTCATAAAGGCTTTAAAAGACTCACTTTGTGTAAAGTCAGGGGCTAAGGTGATATTGAGCACCGCAACATCAGGGGCCTGATCAGTATTAGCTGTCGCTGCATTAGCAGTGGCTTTAGCGCTCGCATTAGCGCTCGCATGAGCTGCACTATTGTCCGTTGCCATATGAGCGGCACCATCACTAGTGCTGACATTAGCCGCCCACGGGTCAAGCTTTAAGTAAGCTTTATCTTTGCTGGTAAGCGCAATCGCTACTACAGCGTCTTGCGTCCTAGAGGCGCTGCGATTCGTGCCATCACTAGTACTAGGCGCAATGGTATTGGTTACACTAGTGCCTGTAGTAGAGCCGGAAACAGGCGCGGTAAATACTAATCCGGCGCCATCGCCATAAGGAGCACCTAATTTAGCTAAGGCATAGCCTTGATTACTTGGTAACTCATCAAAGCTTGCCCATAAAGTCCCCTCTTTGCGGGCCAAAATAGCGTAATCATAAGGGGCAATGGTGTTAATAACCTGATGATAGTTAAGACTACGATACGAGACATCACCTAACAAAGCATAGCTATCAAAGAAACCTGTCCCTACTTCATTTAAGCGGTAATCATTAACGTTAGTAAGATTAGTAGTCAAGGAGAGGGCAATCGCACGCTCTTTTTCATCAAAGCGTAAGTCATCGATAGTGCTCAGTAACAACGGGCTAAAAGAGAGATAGACCTCCTCATCGCCTAAGATCCTATCGCGTAACGTAAATTGCTCTTTTGGTAAAAGCTGGGCGGTAGCAATGCCCTCGACCTTTTGGTCTTTTAATAAAGTGCGATAGAGGTAATAGTTAAAGTCAGCACAGGCAGCAGCTGGTACTTGCTCATCACTAAGCTGCTCTTTGTTAATTAAACGCGCTAACAGTGCTTGTGTTGGTGTTACCGAACTCGCATCAGTCGCTCCTGCCCGCGTCGCTACCTGGCTTAGCTCTTGATCGTGATAAGAGAGCGCAATCTTATCTAACTCAAAAGAGCCATTTTGAAAGACCGTAAAGTTAAGGTCGAGATTGATGCGATAATTAGCTTGATCTAAAGCCGTAGCTACCTGCTTTTGTGTCGCTTCCGGTAGAGAAGCAAGCGCCCACGACACCAGTGCTTGATTAGTAAGCGGCGCCCGATAATTAACCTGCGGCAGCTTAGCCCCACTGACATTGCTCCACTTCCCCTCAGCTAAAAAAGGATAGAGCGCGATAATTTCCTCAACATTCTTATTCGTTACCCCAGGAAAATAGCCCTGACGCACCTTGTTAATGTTGTCATCGCCACAGCCACTTAACATCAGGCTTAAGCTAAGCACACTCAAACTAGCCACCAGACCTACAACCGAGCCCCAGCTAGCTAAACGCGGTGCCCGCCCCTGATAACATAGCCAACCGGTCAGGCGCGGTAAGGCCAGCATTGCTTCTTTTATCTTTACTTGTCGCATCATGATCACTCTTATCTGACTTTACCTAATCTTACCTGCCTATCTCCATAGCTCCTCTCTACGCAGTAGCTGCCGCATCGCAGCAAACTGAGCCGCGTAGCAACAGCCTCAGTGCAGCAAACTGAGCTGCGTAGTAACAGCATAAGTTGTAGCAGCTCAAGAGCACCTCTAACGAGAATAGCTAATTCCTACTACTCATGCCTATATTTCATACCTGTAGCTCATACCGATATTTAATGACTGCGCTGTATGGGGCAGCAGCTCGATCATACCCTGGCGCAAAACCAAGAGCCGCAACTAATGTTATTGCTTTGGCAATGACAAACAAGGCATTTATTTCACGATAGATAAGCCTTTTCCTGCATCCCCAACATCTTACAAAGTAAATTTACTATGCTGTGGTGGGGCAATGGTTACGGCTTATCTATAGGAAAAATCGATATTTAGGCCTCTCCGAGATTAAATACTGCAAATCTGATTGCCAAAGTAAGATGTTAGCGCGGTGCTTAATCAGTATGAGGGGTATTAGCATGCTATCACAAAGCAGCTCCGGCTACCTTAGCATGCTATAGCGTGCGTCAGCGTTAGCTCTAAACAGGAAAAATATCAGCCTCAACAAGCTAAGCTCTATGCTGAGCTCAAATTGGCAATTGCTCTTATTCCATTTCATCTCACAAGGCATCCTCAGTGGTTTTTACTCTGACTAAACCATTACCCGTGCATAGACTCAGCACCGCAAATGCACTTTATAAGATGCTACGCAGTGAGGAAATAGCTTATTTATCAGGTAATACCTACCTTGTTAGCCATTATCAATACAATTGCTGCCATTAGGATAGAGAAACAAGGAAAGTGCAAAAGGAGAGGCCCTACTACAACCAGCAAAAGCGCTACAGCAGTAGTAGCGGTACTGCTAACGCAACGATGGTAGTGATAGCACTACGGCGGCAATAGCGGTACTGCTAGCGCTACGGCGGTGGTAGTGGTAGCGCGGAGCTGCTAGTGGTTTTAGTAGTGGTTGTGTAGCGCGGAGCTGCTAGTGGTTTTAGTAGTGGTTGTGGTTGTAGTAATGGTTGTAGTTGGAATATGGTTGTGGTTGGAATAATGGTTATATTAGTAGCAGTAGTGATAGTAAAGTTAGCTCTGCGGTTGTTTATCGATAGTGAGCTCTGGAGCACGCACATCATTGATGTGATGCTCTTTTAAGAGAGCCCAGAAATTCTTCTGAATTTCATGGAGCATCCGCTGATTAACATCATCATCTGAAGTCTCATCACTCTCTTCATTGTAGAAACTGCGGACAAAGCTATTATTCACCATGATAAGAGCTTCTTCCTGATAAGGGATAGTACGTCCTAAGGCCTCAATCCACTCTTTATACTTCTTATTCTGCGAGAAGTCGTGGTTATTAATGATATCTAACTCGCCCTGGGTCACTCTTATTGCCAGAAAATCTTGGCTCAGGCGTTGCGCATCTTGCGCAAAGAAATCAGGCTTCTGCGGGTCTAACATCTTGCTACTGTAGCCAAGAGAGAAATCATTTGTACTTAAGATCTTGTGTAAGGTATACGTACGCGAGCTTGGTAATTGCTTGAAGTCAATGCTGTAGGAATCATCGGTACTTTCTAAAATAGGCACCTTAGTCGCAGCAAACATTCGCATCATGCGCTCACGATTGGAGCTATAACGATGATCGCCCATAGCACCTGGTTCAAAGAAAGAGTAATCCAGCTTAAATAAAAGCCCTAAAGCATACTCATTGATCTGATATAAGTCTGAGTGTACTTGCAACTTTAAGATCCGCTGTTTGTCATCAGCATCTACTTTCGTAATGAAATGATTTAAGAGCGGCGTAAAGATAAAGTTAAGTTCAGCATCGGTATAAAAAGAGGTATCTGAGAGCTCCGGCAACAGCGGTCGCATCACAAATTGCGGTAAAGCGGTGTGCGCAACTTGCGCTTGCTGCGTTAAGACCTTATAAGTGACATAGGCAAAATCACGAGCGGCTTCCCCTTGCAGCGGATAATTCTGAATAGTATCGCTCTCGACTAAACGCATCCACCACTTCAGCGCTTCTTCTTTAGGTACGGTCACGCCTTTACCTTTATAAGTAAGCCCAAAAGACTCTACCGTTACCGGCAAATTATCTTGTTTGAGCACCTTTAAAGCATTGTGCTTATGCGGCTCTGGACAATCAAAGCTCTGACCAGCTTTGACATGTTGATGGTTGCTTACTATTTGCGCTCCTGACTTAGGATCGGCCACCTTAAAACCGATACAGATATGCAGCTTGATGTTTTGCTGCGTTAACTCTTCTCTAATCTTATTTTGCAGATATAAAGGTAAAGCCGGAGCAATCCACGCGACCATGGCGCGATTTTTAACGGGCAAACAGATTTGGAAATGATGCTCTTGTCCCGAGCATTGCTGATCGGGGCAATCTTCAACCTGCATACGCGCAAAGTTGGTATAAGCATAATGCTGCAATACCTGTAAAGTCGTGACGCCCTCTTCCAAACCCCAAGTAGCCGTCATCAGCATATTTAAAGCTGGGTCATGCTGCATCTGTGCTAACAACTCGGCAGCGCGCGCATTCTCTCTTAAGATTTGCTCATAAACAGGCAGAGAGCTTTCGGCCAAAATACTAGGACTCTCAGCTTCCTCATTAGGCTTATCTAGCGTAGCCGCAGCCGAGGCCGGAGCATTAGCTAAGTTTAAGTCAGAACTAGTACTTTGACTTGCTTCGGTCACACTATAAGCAGCATTATGCGCCGCATTGTAGGCCGCCCTCTCCCTATCATCATCGTTAGTGCTCGCACTATGCTCCAGGTTAGAGCCAAGCGCGCCCCCCACATCACCAAGCTGATCTGCTAAGCGTTCATGCGGATAAGTCACTCCGGCTAATGTGCTCGTGTCGCTAATATCCTGTACTAGCTGCGCGGAAGCAACTGTACTGACACTATCTCCAGCACTACTAACAGTACTACCACTACCCACCGCACTACTAACACCTACCGCACTGATACTACCTACCGTACTACTACCAACCGCACTAACACTACTCCCCGTACTTGCAGAGCCATTTTCCGGCATAGAACTATAGTTAGCTAAAGAAACAGCATCGAGGTGAGGAGCTACCGTCGGGTCAGACAAGGTAAGACTAGAAGTAGGGATAGAAGCAGAAGCAGCAGTAAAGGCAGAAGTAAAGGCAGAAGTAGAAGCAGCAGTAGCCACCGCACTACCAGGAGCAGGTTGATTAGCTAATGCATCTGATGCGGCTAACGCCCCACCGAGCACAGCTACCACCACAGAGGCAACCATTACTTGCATATGTCGCCAAGCAGCAAGCATATTTTTATCCCCCAGCACGAGCATACTTGTCCCGGCAAGCGGCGGCTTACTAGCTGACTTTATTAAACTTAAATTAGTCACATCGCCTCCCCATGTTGTTGCGGGTGCAAGCACGTCAGCAGTTTATGCATCTTTGCTGCGAGTTAGCTCAACTCAATGGATATAATTTCTTATAAATAGGTATGAATAGCTACAAATCGGTATAAGCAGCTTTAAATAGGTGTAAGTAACTACAAATTGGTATAAGCAGCCATAAATATGGATAAGCTGCTGTAAATAGGTATAAGCAGCCGGAAATAAGTATAAGTAGCTGTAAATATGGGCAAATATGATTCAATGCTGATAGCTTTAAGTAGTGATGCTGATGCACCCTGTACCAACAGATTAGGCTTATCTGTGAGGTCAACTCCATACTAGCAAGGGGTTCTTGACTCCGTCCCCCGCTTTTTCCGCTAGCTTGGCATTACCACTACCTTTCTAATGAACACCATGAGGCAGTTTCTGAGGATAAGATTATCTTTATACTATAACTGTTCTTTGAGGCTATGGGGATAATACCCTCTCCCCTTGTCCTTTCTTTATCTTCAAATCATTGGGGTATAAACTCACTACCCTCTCTTCCTTTGTTTGCTTTAATCTACCTAAGAGTCAACTTAATTTAAGGCTTAAACTCTAAACTTAGGCTTAAGCCTAAACTTAGGCCTAGGTTTAAAGTCAGGCCCTCTGCTTTAAGCTTAAAAGCATATATAAGCCTCAGGTAAGCATCGCAAAATCCCTAAGATAATGCACCGGTTATGCTTAGTTAAGACGCTCACTAGCACCCTATTTTCAAGATAATCTCAAGCAACCTTCAAACTGTCCTCATGCGCCATGGTTGCATCTTTGCCAGTTACTGCTTCTGCTTGTTATATGCTTTGCATCTTGCAGGCGCTGACATAATTGACGACGTTGACGCAATTAATGCAGTTGACACAACAGACAAACTCATCAAGGCGCGGCCAGGCGCGCAATAGTGCTGTAATATTGCGCTAACCCTAACTCAAACCTCCCTCCAATAGTGCTTACTCAGATTTAATTGTTCTGGATATAGCTTATATCATGCTTAATCAGATTAGAGGTGAGTCTTTTTACTATTTCCATATGTTTATGGTCTTTTCTTACTGAAATAAGCCCAATTTTATCAATGACTCTTATCCTCCTATCTTGAATTAAGGAGGCTTATTTGTCCATGATTTAGGTAACACAATTGCTATTTATTCCAGCTTTTTTACTGAATCAACTCCTCCCCCCACAGATCGCCTCATAGTCCTTTGTCCTGACCTCTTCATAGTCCTTCGTCATGGCCACCCCACCGTTCTCTGTTTAACTATTGCGACTCAAGACAGCGCCTGCTGAAGATAACTTCTCCGCGCTCCTTGTGGTTCCTTATGGCCTTCGTAGTGCCTCGTCTCGCTCCATGGCTCCTCATGCCCTCCGTGGCATCTCATGACGCTTGGTGGCACTTCATGATGAGAGGTGCCTCGTGACGCCTTGTGACTCATCCCCTCAGCTTAAAACCAGCCGTATCGAGAACCAAAGCGTCAGGAATAAGCAAAGACTAAGGTCTAGCAATAACTCTATTGCCAGCAAGTAAGCAGAGTTGGATAAGCGGGAGAAAGAGGTATGCAGGCGGGGAAGGGAACAAGCTAGCCTAGGGAAAGAGCTCAAGCTCAACTAAAACAAATTAGCTAAAACATGAGCACGCTCTACCAAGTTAGGGCAAGCGAAGATAAGCTAACAAGCTAGGCTAAGCTAGCTCAGTTATCTTTATAAGTAGTAACTCTCCTAGCGGAGCTCGTCATCAATGCGGCGACGATTTTGCTAGTTTAGCTTGGGGCACCATGGCTCTAGAGTAGCGCCACTCTTAGCGACATGGGACTCAGTGCTAGAGCCACTCTTAGCGCCATGAGACTCAGTGCTAGAGCCACTCTTAGCGACATGGGGTTCGATACTATAGCCACGCTTAGCACGGCTAGGCCCAACCTTAGGTTGGGCCCAATCTAGTAGTACTGCCTTGTACTACCAAAATGCTATAGCTTATCTCTTATTTATTTCACTAAGAGACGTAACATGCGGCGTAATGGCTCCGCTGCCCCCCACAGTAATTGATCACCTACGGTGAAGGCAGAAAGGTATTGCTCGCCCATCATCATCTTACGCAGACGACCGATAGGAACAGTTAAGGTACCCGACACATAGGCAGGGGTGAGTTCCTTTAAGGTAATCTCTTTCTCGTTAGGAATGACCTTAACCCATTGGTTGTGGGCGGCTAAGAGAGACTCGATCTCGGACACTTCCACATTCTTCTTTAATTTAATGGTTAAAGATTGGCTGTGGCAGCGCATCGAGCTAATACGGACGCAGTTACCGTCAACAGGGATAGTCTCTGGGGCTAAACCTAAGATTTTGTTGGTTTCAGCCATGCCTTTCCACTCTTCGCGACTCTGGCCATTAGGTAATTGCTTATCGATCCAAGGTAAAACCGAACCAGCTAAAGGAGCACCAAAGCAAGAAGTCTCAAAGGTATCAGCATTCATGCAGGTACGGACTTTCTTCTCAATGGTAAGAATATTGGAGTGCGGATCGGCAAGCTCAGCCTTAACGCTATCGTGGAGCTGACCCATTTGGATTAAGAGCTCACGCATATTCTTGGCACCAGCACCCGAGGCTGCTTGATAGGTCGAAGAAGAAACCCACTCAATTAAGTTAGCCTTGAATAATCCCGCCATAGCCATGAGCATTAAGCTCACGGTGCAGTTACCGCCGACAAAGGTCTTCAGATTGCTGTTTAAAGCAGCCTCGATCACGTCCTGGTTCACAGGGTCTAAGATAATGACAGCCTTGTTGTCCATACGTAAGGCCGAAGCAGCATCAATCCAGTATCCCTTAAAACCAGCTTGCATGAGCTCAGGATAAACCTTGTTGGTGTAATCACCACCTTGGCAGGTGATAATCACATCCATCTCCTTTAAAGCCTCAATGCTGTAAGCATCAAGTAAGGTAGCGCTTTGGGTATTAGGATACTGTGGAGCTGGTTGACCTACTTGCGAGGTAGTGAAGAAGTAGTTCTCACACAGCGCAAAATCACCCTCTTCCAGCATACGGTCGACTAAAACCGAGCCGACCATGCCACGCCAACCAACTAAACCAAGCTTAAGCATTACTAAATAATCCCTCAAAAAAATAGAGAAATAGTGACTACAGGAACGAAGTTACAGACCCAAACTCATGCTTACCCGCAAGACAAAGCAAGCTTGCTTACCTAAGCAGGCTGTGACCATTGTCACGCCCTGTGACCGTTGTCACGCATTATGACCATTGCCACGCCCTGCGACACGTTGCCCCGTGGCAGCACTTTTGCACTTTATAAAGTCTGTAGCTTTGCTACACCAGTAGCGGCATCACTTAGGGACATGAACCTGTTAAGGTAAGATTTAATTGCTGCAAGTTGCGCTTTCTTACTTTATGCAAAGAGAAAGCTTAGCTCTAGCAAACCTAAGCTCCATGAAGACTTAGTTCCATAAAGACTTAGTTTCATAAAGCCTGAGCTCTACAAAGACTTAGCTCCATCCTGCTGCAACAGCATCACCAATCAAGTCTTTTTAGTAGTACCTGATGCCGGAAAAGGAAAAAATCGGTAAGAACAAGGCTCCACTTACGTGGAATTTAAGTCACCGCGCACCTTGCTTAGGCAAAGAGCATAGGCTCTTCCTAGACTCTTTGCGACCCACCTCACATATTTTGCACCACTATAGCCCACATTAGATACGTATGCACCATCTTAACTGTAAAGAGGAATATTCATGCACCAATATAGACAGTGTATTAGTGCCAATCTAATTAAGCCGATACCGCCTTTTTCCGACTAATTTCCGCCCGAGAGCGGGCTTAATCTACTTGATTCACCTGATAATAGGATAAACTGCAGCTATCCCGGCAGTTCGCGCCCCCACACCAAAACTAGGCCAACATGTTCTAAGTTAGTACTCCGCGCCCAACACTGCGCTTCACACTGGCTCTACACTAAGCTGACGGAGCTCGGTTAAATTGGCTTAGTTAATGAACCAGGTTAATTAGTCAGGTTAATTAGTACTAGCGGCACTAGCGGCACGTGCGGCATTTGAGGTGCTACAGTGTTTGTGGTGTTAGTAACACATACGGAGCTTAAGACGCTAGCCTCCCTAGCAACGAGTGCGGAGCTTAAGGCGCTGGAACAGTGCTTAAGGCACTGGTGCGGTGTTGGCGGCGTTTGCAGTGTTAGCAGCGCTTACAGCGCTAGTTTCTCCCAGAGTAGGACATTTATCGATACTAAACTCCCGGAAGAAAGAGCGATCGGCGGCCTCATATAAGACGGTCACGCGCTTACCAGAGGCGATAATGTGATTTAACAGCTGATTTTTACAAAGCAGTGGCGCATTATGCTGGAGGTTATTTAAGGCTTGGTCGCGCTCTACCTCACTCATACCGGCAAAAGCTACAGGGTCTTTCTCAAAGAAAATCTTGAAATCGTCATTGCGGTCATCAATGCGCACCATAGTGGTAGTCTTATCAATAGTTAAAGGTAAGGCGGACTTTAACTCTTCGATACTTTGGGCATCACGGTCAACCAAAAAGTGGTTGTAACCCACATAGGCACAAAGCGCTACCATCACCGCGGCAATAAGTTTGGTATTACGGGCCATTTTGGCGCGCATCAGCGCTTTTTGCTCTTGCTGATGCTGTAACAAGGCCTGGTACTTATGGAAAAAGCGCGCGCCTCCCTGCGCAATATCTTGCTTTTGGCGCTCTTCCTCTTCTTGGGCCAGTGCTGCTTCTTCTTCACTATCCAGGCGATGCATGCGCTTAAAGATATCCTTTTCTTGCGCTGCTTGCCACATGAGCTCAGCTTCATCTAAGCTTTTACCTTGAGTAAGAGCATTTTGTATAAACTCTTGCCGCTTTTCTGCCGCTGCTTCTTGATCAATTTGCGCTAACTTAGCCCGCATGCTTGCTGATAAGCGATATGGCTCATAGTCCTCACCGCGGGCGCGCGCAGCCGATTGCATGGCCCGATTAAAGAAACGTGGACCATTAGCTAAAGCCTCATTCTCTTCCTTAGTAATGCGGGGACGCCCGGTGTAAGCTGAAACATCATCGCCCATCTTAAACTTAGGAATAGCTGCTGCTTCCGCCGCATCTGCGGCAGCATCATTCGCAGCATGCGCAGCATTCGCCGCCGCAACACCAGCAATATCAGCTGTACTAGCATCAACCGCGGTGCTCGTAGATGCAGTCCCATCTGCAGTGCTCACATTCTCAGTAGCGCTAGCTGCTGCTACAGTAGCAACCGGCTGCGCTGCTGGCTCAGAAGCAGATGTAGCAGCTGCTGCTAGCGTTGGCGCATCATTGATCTCAGCCGAGACGTCCACGGCTCTTGCAGTCAGGCTAGTATTCTCTGGCTTGATGTGGTCTTGTGGTTTATCAACACTCATGGTCGCCCTCCTCAGGCCAGGTTTGACATGCAAGCTGATTATGTGCTGCAAGAACAGGTAGAAAAGAAAAACACGATGAGCCAGCTCGGGCCGCTCAGATAAAAAATGCCGTATGAGCATTCCTGGTGTGAGCACCATCGTATGAGCACCTTCGTATAAATGCTCTTTATATGAGCGCACCTCTCAGGCTCAAGACTTTAGCAAGAGCACTTACTCTAGCAAACATAGCTTTTGCTCTCCCCATGTTGGCACGAGTTTTTGGAGGTTGCATTATCCAGCTATTAGATAAGCTAAGTGATGAACTTAGCTACCTTTATATCTTTAAATCACATGAAATTCAGGCGATTAGGTAATTTTCAACGATACCAATGAAACAGGGGCCACGCCCCGTAGGGGCGTGGAAAAAGGTTTTGTGCAATTTACGAGTCCAGCCAAGTAGCAAGGAACGAAGCAGTAGCAAGATTCAGCTCCAGCCGAGTAGCAAAATTCGCAGTAACTACTAATTTATTTTTTGTGTTTCATGAGAATAAGTGAACTCAATGCTTACAAAATAATAACTAAGCATTGCGTAGTCTGCCTAGCTTTATCAGACCTTACTAAGCTATTTCTCTAAGGTGAGCTCAGGAAAGTAGCAAAACCTCAGAGAAGTCGTGCCTATGTAAGTTCTAGCCAAGCTAGTACTTACTCTAGCCAAGCTAGTACTTACTCTAGCCAAGCTAGTACTTACTCTAGCCAAGCTAGACTTTGCTCTAGAGTAAAGATTGCTTACTCTTAAACTACAGTAAAGTCACGCTTGAGCTATATCTACTCATACCTGTGCCCAGCAGTATGCGATCATTGTAGCAAAACCTTATCTGAGCAAAAGGCTATCTCCCTATCAACTTACTGCGAGCTTAGGGAATATACAAAGGCTATCTCAAGATAACTGAGCGCACCAGGCTAATATCTTTCTTAATCTTCCCCTAGAGGTCATGCTCCTTTTAGTAAGGCTGTGGTATGATGTCAGGCTCATTTGCCAAGAGGTAGTTCTCAGCTCAAGCATGATTTCTGCCTTAATAGCGCTGCTATACTATGTACCCATGACAGCATCATGATTATGATGCTTAACTATGTGCTCATGACAGTATGGTGATACTTATTCATGTGCTCATGACAGTATGGTGATACTTAATCATGTGCTCATGACAGTATTAGTGATACTTAACCATGTATTCATGACAGCATGAGCTTGAGCAGGTACGCAAAACAGTATGGTTATGCTTGTCGCTCGGCTGTTAACAGAGTACTTTAGTTAAGATAGCGACGCTACTGGCTTCTTTAGTTGGTGATGGGAGAGTGCACAAAGATAAGTAACTTACTCAAATACCTTTGAGATAGCACTACTTATGAAAGACACTCCCAAGCAAGAAACACTTCATATATCCATCCTATGGTTATATCCCACCAACAGACATTTTCATTTAACTCCTACGTCCATCATCATAAATCTAAGTGTATAAGCTCAGCTCTACTAAGATAAGCTGTAGCGTACTTAGATAAGCAAAGCTGCGCTAAGACGCAAAGGCGTGCTCAGCTCACACCGCGCTCCAGCACTACAGCACTAAGCCAAGCTTGGTTAAGCAAGGTTCGGGATTTTAGCGTACTAAGATGATGGGCTAACAGGTCTAATGGGCTTAATTTGCCAGAGGCACATTTTCTCAAATTAGGGTAAATCTTTATATGACAACAATTGCTGGTAAGGATGCTTCTTTAGAAGATAGCCTCAGTCGCTTTAAGAAAGTAGCAGCCGATCTCGGCCTATCCTTAGTGGAAGAGCAATGGCTCAACCCCCTGCCTGATCTCTGGTCAGTCCACTTAGCGGTAGCTAATTGTCCTGCCGTTTACTCTAATGGTAAGGGCTCGACCCATGATGCGGCACTAGCCTCAGCTTATGGTGAGCTCTATGAGCGCTTAGCTACTCATATGAGCTTTAGTGATTTCTACTTAGGCGCGCAGAATAGTGAAGCAAAGTTTGTTCATTTTCCTGATGAGAAGTGGAGCCCTTTAAGTGATGATGAACAAGGAACGCCTATTCCTAATGACATTCTCAACTTAAAGCTCCGTGAGCTCTATGGGAACGTTGCTGCCCAAAAGAATGGTTTAGCCGGAGGGGCCAGCGCTGGAAGTAACAGCTATGATTCGGCTGAGGATGAAGAGCGTCTCACTTTAGAAAAGCTTGTTGACTTACAAAGCTGTTCTTATGAGCGTGGCGTCTGCTCTATTCCTTTTACTAATGCCCGTAATGGCGAAATTGTCTACTTTCCGATTAATCTCTTAGACAACCTCTATGCCTCCAATGGTATGAGTGCAGGTAACACCGAGTATGAGGCTTTAGTCCAGGGCTTATCTGAGATTATTGAGCGCTATGTTAAGGCCAAGATTATTCGTGAAGGCTTAGCTCTGCCTGTAGTGCCTAATAAGATTATTGAGCAATACCCTAAGTCGGCTGCCACCTTACAGGCCTTACAAAGCGATGAGTTAAAAGCTATTTGCTACGACGCTTCCTTAGGTGGCAAGTACCCTGTAGTCTGCGTGGTGCTCTTTAACCAAAGCAATGGCACTTGTGTCGCTTCTTTTGGTTCTCACCCTATTTTTGAGGTGGCCTTAGATCGTACCTTAACTGAGTTAATGCAGGGACGTACCTTTAGCGATTTAGATGGCTTTGAAGCTCCTAGCTTTGACTTAGAACAAACGAGCTCTATCGTTAATATCGAGAGCCACTTCGTTGATAGCACCGGTTTACTCCCATGGAAGATGTTCCATAACCAGCCTAATTTCAAATTTGTGGCTTGGGACTTTGCCGGCAGCAGTCATGACCAATACAAAGCCTTACGCTATATCATTGATAAGTTAGGCTTTGATATCTACGTGCGCACCTACCAGAATTTAGGGGTGCCGGTCTATCGCATCATTGTGCCTGGTATGTCTGAGATCTATCCTTTTGATGATCTGGTCTACAACAACACCAACAACTACATTATCTACCAAGAGGCTATCTTAGGTTTACCTGACTCCGAGGAAAGTCAGGAAACCTATCAAGACTATCTTGATGAGTTAGAACAAGAGAATATCGATGATGATGCTCTCCTCCCTAAGATCTTAGGCGTCTTACCAAATCCTAATTCGCCTTGGGCAACCTTACGCTTTGGTGAGCTCAAATGCTTAATTGCTTTAGCTGCCGAAGACTATGAACGGGCTTTAGATTTTGCGCGCTGGACTGTGCTCTTTAACCAAAATGTCTTTGATCTGGAGCGGCTGCGCTTCTATCAATGCCTGACCCAATACTTAGAGGCTAAGCTAAATAGCACGATTAACCTCGAAGACTATCGTCATGCTTTAGAGCTCGTATATAGCAGCACCACCTTAGCTCATGTCGAGGCTCATATTAATCATGAAGAGCAGTTCTATGGCTTAAGCCCATCGGACTTAGACCTCAAGAACTTTACGGAGCACCAAGAGCTCATTAAGCTCTATAACTTAATCAAAAAGGCTAATCTGCCCCTACCTAACCGTAACTAGGCAAGCCTCACCTTGTAAGGATCAGCCACTAAACAGGCTCATCCCCCCGGGCCTTAGAACTCTAAGGCCCACCACCTGCTAATCCCCCAGGTCCTTAGTGCTACTAAGGCCCATCACTAGCTAATTTCTTAGCGCCCCCCTCTTGCTAAATCTCCATCAACTAGTAACATCCTGAGCTTCTCTACCTCTAGGCCCTGCCCCTAGATACTTCCCCTATATCGCACCACTTATAAGCTCTGCCACCTACATTGGCACGATTTCTCTGAGATTTGGCCACTTTCCTGAGCTAGCCCTAAAGAAATAGCTTTGTAAGGTCTTAGAAGTGGCTAAGACTACGCAATACTTAGCTATTATTGCAAAAGGATTAAGTTCACTTTTTAAGTGATGTAAAGGTAGCTAAAGCCACCACTAAGCTTATCTAATGAGATGATAACGCCAGCTCCAAAAATTCGTGCCCATAGGGGAAAAAGTGCATGTACTCATGATTTCCTCATGGTTTACTCATGGTTTAAGAGTGGTTTACTCATGGTTTAAGAGTGGTTTACTCATGGTTTAAGAGTGATTTACTCATGGTTTAATAAAGGGATCTGTTAAGATGACAATGATTTCCGCCATAGTAAAGATGCACGTAAAGTGAGGGCTCTTTGAAACTGTTTTCCTTAGGCGCTATTGCCGCTCAACAAAATCGTCGTACTAGCAAGTCTAGTATCTCTAACTTCAGTACTAGCAAGCCTTGTGCGCTTAAGCCTTGTGCGCTTAAGCCTTGTGCGCTTAAGTTTAGTACACTAAACTCTAGCGCTGTCTCTACAAACACTAGCTATGCTGCCACTAATTCCCCTACTCTGCTTAGCGCTTCCTCTTTCTCTCTATCTTCTAAATACAAGCGCTTAGCGCTGGCCCTTAGTGTTGCGCTCCCGCTTCTATCTGGTTCTAGCGCCCTGCTTTCAGGCTGCCAGAGCTCTGTTCCTACGGGCGAGTTTATTGCTGACGCTACATTTTGGAATGGCATGCAAGAGCGCTTACAAAGCATTAATCTTGTCAGAATGACAGGAAGTGTTGCCGTAATCCATGCGGGAGGACGCTTTAGTGGCCAATTTATGTTCCAGGGTCAGGGCCATAATAACTATCAGCTCCATCTTTCCAACTCTTTTGGTGTGACCTTAGCTAAACTCAATGTCACCCCCCAAGAAAGCACTCTTTCTACCCCTACTCAGAGCTATACCGCTTCTTCTCCCGAGGCGCTCTTTACTAAAGTCACTGACCTGTCTCTACCTTTAGATAACTTCTACGAGCTCATGTTAGGCTTGGTGCCAGCAGGCTATCCTAATGCTAGCCTCTTTAATCAACAGGGCATCTTAGTTAGTACTACCATTAACCCTTACTATGTCAGCTATCGTGATTACCACTCTTTAACTGACCTGGCCTTACCTAAAGAGATGGAAGTAACTGGCCCTAATACCAGTATTATCATTAAAGTAAGGGAAATCCAACAGTTAGAGCGCCAAGCCAAGTAGGCAATTCCTGCATTGCCATAGCTCTGGACTACTCCTGCCCTATCCAAGCTTTTCCTTTCTTTATTTGCAGTTAAGAGAAGAAGTTACTATGACTATATCTGCTACTCAGGCTAAGCTAGAAGAGCCTGCTAAGCTAGAAGAGCCTGCTAAGCTAGAAGAGCCTGCAAAGCTAGAAGCGTCAGCTAAGCTCGAAGCGTCAGCTAAGCTCGAAGAGCCTGCTAAGCTAGAAGCGTCAGCTAAGCTCGAAGAGCCAGCCACCCCGGCTATTAAAGCAGCTCCTGAAGCTATATCTTCTAATGAGGTGATAGCCACCACTACGGCTCCATGCCCAACTGCTAATACTATCTCCGCAGAGGACGACGCTAGTGTCTCTTTAGAGGTATTATCGCCTTGCAAAATCAATCTTTGCCTCTACGTATTAGGCAAACGTCCTGATGGCTTCCATAATCTGCAATCGCTCTTTGCCCTCTTAAACTTTGGCGACACGATGCGCTTTACAGTGCGTAATGATGGGCAAGGACTGATTAAAATCACCCCCGACCTAGGCTTTCCGCTTACAGATAACTTGATTTATAAGGCGGCGCGCCTGCTACAAGAATATACGCAGGTTAACTTCAGCCTGAATGTGGAAATGACTAAAGTCTTACCTATGGGAGGCGGTTTAGGCGGAGGCTCGAGCAATGCTGCTACCACGCTCTTAGTAGTTAACCACTTAGCTCAGCTTAACTTAAGCGAGAGTGCTCTCTGTGAGTTAGGCGCCCGCTTAGGCTCGGATGTCCCTTTCTTTGTGGTAGGCAAAAATGCCTATGTCGAGGGCCGAGGTGAGGTTATCATGCCTCTAAGTGCTGAAGAGATAGAACTAGCTCAATTAGATAAGCACTACTTTTTAGTAGTGACTCCGCCTTGCCATGTCTCTACCAAAGCTATTTTTACGGATCCTACTTTATCTAGCCATTACTCCCCTAAGCAAAGTAAAAGCGCCATTTTACAAGGCCCATGGCGTAATGATTTTACTCCTATCGTGCAAAATAAATTTGCTGCAATTGGACACACTTTAGACAGATTGGTAAAATATGGGCACCCTGCAATGTCGGGAACAGGTGCTTCCTGTTTTGTGGCTTTTACTGAGCTAAGTCAAGCTTATCAAGCCCAACAGGAGTGTCAGGATTTAGTTATTACCCCTCAGGGTCACATAGTGGAAAAAAATGCAGATTCGGCCTTACGAGGCCAAACTCTATTCTCCTTTGTGGCGCCATCAGTACAGCTCTCACCGGTGCATCAGGCTTTAGCCTCATGCTCTCTTAGAAAATCCTAACAAAAACATGGACGGTTAAGGATTAGAAAGAAAGCAGTGCCAGTAGAGATACTATGCGTCATTTCCTAGTCCTTAAGCTCCACCACAACAGATACTCTAAGAGTACTCAGCTAGTCATAAACAAGCTAGCGAAGCAGACCACGAGCTCTACCTAACGCGAGCGATACTAAAGTAAGAAGCAGTACGGCTAAGTAGCCCGGTAAAAAGGCCGCTCCTTATCTCTACCAACGAGCTCCCTCTGAGAAGAGAAAGCACGTTAACTTAAATATGTCAGAGAATAAGGGAAAGCAGGCCATCATGAGACGAGCCACCGCCCTACTACGCCCTAGCTTACAGCTTAAACTAGCCGTAGCCTTAAATTACAGCTTTTTACCGTCAAGCCCTCCCTGAGTTTCAAAATTAAAGACACAGAGACCACATACTAAATAAAGACCAAAAGCCCACTACAACATGCTTAAAGCTTTGCTAAAGCCGAGCTCACAAGCTTTGGCCATGCTTAGCTAACAAGCTTTGCGCCAGACGCTAGTTTTAAGCTTTGCGCCAGACGCTAGTTTTAAGCTTTGCGCCAGACGCTAGTTTTAAGCTTTGCGCCACGCGCCCGCTTTAAGCTTAGTGTTAGTCTTGATTTAGGAATAAGCAGCAATACTTAAGGCTATATCCATAACCTCAGCTCTAGCTGAGAGCTTAGACTCAAGCTAGGATTAAGTCACAGAGTTACGGCAAACTCTAGGAATATGGCTACAGCCTCTTGCAAGGTAAGGCAGATCTCTTAAAGTTAGGCACTACTCCAGTCTAGGAGGCCTCCTTAGTAAGAATGAGCCTACCTAAATCCTGCTTTTTACGTGTCTTTATAAGCTATTTCTCCTCCTGTCCTGCCATAGCAGTATGCGCAAGCATATGCCCTTGCAAGGTTGTTCTCATCTATTTCAGGATGCTTTTATGGCTGATATGAAGTTATTTGCTGGTAATGCCACCCCAGAACTAGCAAAGAAGATTGCGGCTCGTCTCTATACTCGTTTAGGTAACGCTACGGTCGACCGTTTCAGCGATGGTGAAATCCATGTGCAAATCAACGAAAACGTGCGCGGCTGCGATATCTTCATTATCCAATCTACTTGCGCTCCAACCAATGATAACCTCATGGAGCTCATCGTAATGATCGACGCTATGCGTCGTGCCTCCGCCGGTCGTATTACCGCTGTGGTACCATACTTTGGCTATGCCCGCCAAGACCGACGTTTACGCTCAGCTCGTGTACCTATCACTGCTAAAGTAGTGGCAGACTTCCTTTCTTCAGTAGGTGTCGATCGTGTATTAACGGTGGATCTGCACGCCGAACAGATTCAGGGTTTCTTCGATGTACCAGTAGACAACTGCTTCTCCAGCCAAATCTTCGTTGAGGATATGGTGCAGCAAAACCTGACCAATCCAGTAGTGGTCTCTCCGGATATGGGTGGCGTGGTCAGAGCCCGTGCTATTGCTAAGCTCCTCAACAATGCGGACATTGCTATTATCGATAAGCGTCGTCCTCAGCCAAATGTCTCTGAGGTGATGCACTTAATCGGTGATGTTAAAGATCGCGACTGTATCATTGTTGATGACATCATCGACACTGGTGGTACCCTCTGCAAGTGCGCCGATGCCTTAAAGGATCGTGGTGCACTCCACGTAATCGCTTATGCTACCCACCCTGTGCTCTCGGGCAAAGCCTGTGAGAACATCACTAACTCCACCTTAGACGAGTTAGTAGTCTCCGATTCTATTCCTGCTACCTCCTGTACTCAGGCCATTAGCAAGATTCGCTACCTCACTTTAGCCCCAATGTTAGCTGAGGCCATTCGCCGTATTAGCAACGAAGAGTCCATCTCGGCTATGTTCCAACAGCTCTAATCTATTGAGAGCCAGCGCCGCGGCATGCCTCAATATGCATAAGCATGCATAAGCATGCCAAAGCATATCTTATGCGTGCCTCAGCATACCTCAGTATGCCGCAGCCTAAAGTTGAGGCCACTGTCTTAGGCGCTAACGCGACGCTCACTCTTAGTTGAGCGCCGCTATAAGGCCTGACTGCAGTACTTTAAGAGAGCATTCTCTCGAGCGACTGCCTTGCCAAACCTATATCCTTGCGGCTGATCTCCAATCTACTGATATCCGTTCTGCTGACATCCACTCCACTCACATCATTTCCACTCATGTTATTTCCTTTCATCTTAGCTCAACCAACGCTCTCCTTATCTCCACTGGTACTCTCCTGCTCCAACCATACTCTAAGCTCAAACCTTTAAATCGCGTCTTTTCTCTCTCCCCACTTCCTTAGCTACACTCAATTTTCCTCTCCACCGCTTCATCTCTTACCGACATTGGCACGACTTCTCTGAGGTTTTGGTACTTTCCTTAGCTAGCTCT
>Cebus_capucinus_imitator_PRJNA485217_SSR093__coassemble_385_pt1 | contig 19498 bp, 5 predicted proteins | sample Cebus_capucinus_imitator_PRJNA485217_SSR093__metabat2_low_PE_002 | metagenome-assembled genome bin Cebus_capucinus_imitator_PRJNA485217_SSR093 | reverse complement strand
GGACGTGTTCACAAGGTAAGGACAAAGTCAGCAATTGATGCTGCACAAACACACACAAGTCAAGACATCTTAATTTACGGCAGCCGTGTATACTGCAAGTCCTGGCCCTATAGTCATGGCTATGGCTATATAGACCCCATACGCGCATAGGCGCATAGGCGCTGTTTAAGGTGCTGCCGATTAAGCTGGTACCGCTTAAGTTGGTACCGACGCTAGGGCTAGGGATTAGTACCATCTCACCAGTGGAGTGGAGACGTGTCGAAACGTGCTAACTAGAAACGCTGCTGCAAGTGCTCGCGCAAGTTACAGCCCACTAACACGTTACAATCTACTAGCACGTTATAGCCCGCTCGCAAGTTACAGTTTGCTAGCTTTATAAAGTGGTATGGCTTTTCTTAAGCGGCAGTACTTAGCTATGGCACCTATAGGCCAAACAACCTATTTTCGTAAGCTCTGGCCCTATACCTAGAGCTAGGCCTAGGCTTTTCTCTAAACTAGGGTATCCATAAATGAGGTTATAAGCTGTAACCAAGCCACTATACTGACTATAACTAAGCTACTGTGTACTGGCTTAAACCTAGCTACTGCACTGCCACTATACTTCCTAGCCTAGTGTTATGCGGTTTTGGCCAGACCCACGCTTTTCCCAAACCATGGCTTACTAGCTTTATAGGGCTATAAAGCGGTATAGCTCTTCCCAAGCTACAGCCCGCTAGCAAGTTTTGCTCCACTAGCTTTATAAGGTGGTGCATTTTTTCACAAATCTGAGCCCGAGCCCCAGAGTAAAGCCTATGCTTTCTTCTAAGCGCGGATATCCATGGCTGTAACCTAGCCACTGTACCGGCGTAAACCTAGCTACAGTGCTACCGCATTCCCCAGCCTAGTGTTATGCGGTTTTGGCCAGGCTCATGCTTTTCTCAAGTTACAGCCCACTAGCAAGTGACAACCAGTTAGCTGTTTTAGGGCTAAAAAGCAAAGACGGTTCATGACCTTACCTAAGGTCTAGTCCCCTGGTTACTAGTAATGAGATAAAGCTACCAGGGAGGGCACTACGGCCAGAGCTGGCGCAAAGGTAGAGGCAAGGGGTGGGAGGAGCTTGCAGGTAACCACAGACGAGCGCGCTCTCGGGTCTGAGACGCGTGTGGGCTCTGTTTATGGCGGTATCGTGCCTACAGCAAAGCTACAACCACTCCCTAGTTTTCTCGGACCCCACCCTACTCCAAAAGCTTTCTCATATCTCTCAGGGCTAAGAGCCAAAGACGGTTCGCGATCCAGTCCAAGACCGAGTTATCTCTACATTATCTGGCTAATAGTAACGAAATAAAGGCGCAGGGACTGGTGGAACAAAGCTATCAGCTACGGCTAATCGCATAAGTTAAAGGTCTCTAGCTTTATAAGGGAGTATGACTGGAACTGTTAAAGCCGGGGGCGGGTACTACTAAGACACCAGGTAGTACGAGACAGGGTGTTTAGACGTGCGTAGACGCTGTTTAAGATGGTTTTGCACCTAAAGATAGGGGTTTATACCCTACCCACGAAAACGCGTCTACGGGTTCTGGAGAGGCTGCTATAGGTGTTTTTACAAGTTATATCTTGTGAGCTTGATAAGGCGACATGGCTTTTCCCGGGTTACAACACCCTATTAGCAAAATACAGTTCATTAGCTTCCTTAGCTCCAAGCGCCAAAGACACTTCACAATCCAGCCTCAGACCAAGCCACCTAGCTACTAGTAATGAGAATGGGGAGGCTGGGGCGGGCGCAGCTCAGGCAACAACGCCAGCGGCTAATGCGGCCTAGGGTGCTTAGACATGTATAGACGCTGTTTAAACTAGTGCCGTGCCTATGATTAGGGGGTTAACACCATTACACTCTGCAAAAACGCCTTTACTAGCTCTGGAAATACTGCTACCGGTCTCTCACAAGTTACATCCCACAAGCACACTACAGCCCGCCGGCTTTATCACTCAGAGCCAAGAATCAAAGACAGCTTATATCTTCGTCTAAAGCTATGCTACCTGGCTACTAGTAATGAGGTGGAGACGCGGGGCAGGCGCAGCTAAATCACCAGCTACGACTACTCTTGCAAGTTACAGTCAGCTTGCTTTGTAAGTAGGTCAGCCTTTTCCAGGCTACACCCTACTCCACTAGTAGGCTACAGCCTACTAGCTTTCCCAAACTACAGCCCACTCCACAGACTTTCTCAAGCCGGCACTGATGCCCCGTGGTTTAAAAACCCGAGGGCCGCAGGGGCACATGGCTAGGGTTATTTTTCACAAGTTACAGTCCACTAGCTTTATAAAGCAGCATTGCTTTTCACAAGCCACTACACTGGCTAGTGTTGTATAGACTCGCAGACGCTCATAAAACCCGTTTAAGACACTATCGCGTCAAGGGCTAGGGATTAGTACTTACTCCCTTACCCATTGAGACGCGTCCACGAGCTTTAGAGAGACCGCTACGGGTTTTTCACAAGTCATGCTCCACTAGTTTTATAAGATGGCGCGTCTCTGCCAGGCTATATCCAGGCAATACCCCACTAGCAAGTCACACTCACCCCACGAGCTTTCTCAGAGTTCTCATAGTTCTCAGGGCCAAGCACCAATTTTCACCTTGGACGGTTCACAGCCTTGCCTAAAGCCGGGGCGTTTGACTCATGACAAAGTGGTAGCAATGCCAGGGGCGGGCACAGCCAAGCTACCAGCTAAAGCTACTCTCACAAGTTGCAGCGTACTAGCTTTATAAAGCGGTTCCGTTTTTTTTGCAAGTTGCGACCCACTCAAGCTACACCCCACTAGCAGACTACACTCCGCTAGCTTTTCTAGCACCAAGCCCACAAAGACAGCTTACAACCTCGTCTAAAGCTATGCTACCTGGCTACTAGTAGCAAGTAGTAACGAGTATGGAGATGCCGGGCGAGCGCTAAGGCTAGGGAGAACGCTATAGCCTGGGTAGTCTCAGGTATAAACCCAGCAAGCAGAAACAGGTACCGGCATTACGGCAAGGCACAGACGTCGGTATAGGTATAGGGACAGATACCGGGGCGGGCGCAGCTAAGACAACGACGCCAGCGGTTAGTACAGCATAGTCCCCCAAAACGCGCGTAGGCTCTGAGAAAGCTCAGAGACCCAGTTATAAGCGTTCCCACAAGCCATGACCCACTAGTTTTATAAGATAGTGAGCTTTCCCTAAGTTACGACCCACTAGCAAGCTATAACCCATTAGCCAAGCTATAACCCATTAGCCAAGCTATAACCCACTAGCTTTACTAACACCAAGCGCCAAAGACAGCTCATGGCCTGGACTTAGGCGACTTAGGCTAAACCATCTGGCTACTGGCAATGAGGATAGGAATGTCAGGGATGTGAGCTGTTCATAGGTCAGCTAGTGACGTACAGAGCACCCAGACACGCGTAAGCTTCGTTTAAGGCGGTGCGTCTTTTTCAGACTACACCCTACTCCACAGGCTTTTTAAGCGCTAAGAACCAAAGACAGTTCACACTCCAGCCTAAGGTCTGGATGCTTGGATGCTTGGCTACGAGCAACGAGAGAAAGGTGCAGCGCCCGCCCCTGCACGGATCGCTGCTAGTACAGCATAGGATCTTACATACGCGTAGGTTCTGTTTAAGAGGCTGTCGTGTCTGTGAGCATGGGTTTATACTTTTCAGCTCATGAAAACGCGTTTACTACCTCTCTCTAGAGAGAGTGCTACGGGTGTTTTTACAAATTATATCTCGCTAGATTTATAAGGCGGTGCAGTTTTGCGCAACCAACAGTACGTGAGCAAGCTACACCCCGCTAACAGACTACAATCTACTAGTTTCCCTAGGCTATACTCCACTAGCTTTCCTAGCACTAAGCCCCAGAGAACTCACATTCTCGCCTCAGGCTAAATCACCTGACTACTAATAATGATGATAGGGATACCGGGACGGACGGAGCTAAGCCACCAGCTATAGCTACTCTAGTAAGTTACAGCATATTAGCTTTATAAAGCGGTATGTCTTCCCCCCCAACTTCCAATACCCTACTAGCAAACTACAGCCTACTGGCTTCCACAGACCACACTCCACTCTACTCCACAGACTTTCTCAGAGCCAAGTACCAAAGACGAGTTACATCCCGGCCTAGGGTCAAGCCAGGTAGCTTTATAAAGCGGCATGATTTTTCCAGCCCACACCCCCACCGGCCTTCTCAGGGCTAAGCACTAGGCTAAGCACCACAGACGACTCACCACCTTGCCTCAAGAAGCTGGGCTGTCTGGCTACTGGTAATGAGGATGGAGAAACAGAGGCGGGCGGAGCTAAGTTAGCAGCACCACTAGCTAGTGCAGCCTAGGGTGCTTAGACGCACATGGACTTTGTTTAAGACGGGGGCGCACCTGTGGCTAGGGGTTTACTTTCCTATTCATGAAAACGCGTCTACGGTTCCTAGAGACGCCCCTACGGGTGTTTTCACAAGTGACATCTTGTTAGCTTTATAAAGCGGCATGATTTTTCCAAGCCGCATCCCATTAGCAGGCTACAGTCCACTAACTCTCCCCTGGACACTACACCGGTTAGTGGTAATGATGATGGGTATACTGGGGCGGGTGAAGCTAAGCCACCAACTACGGCTACTCTCGCAAGCTATGGCTAGCTTTACTAGGTAGTTTCACTTTTCGCAAGTTGCAGCTTACTAGCAAGCTGTAGTCTATTAGCTTTCCTAACATCAAACCCCAAAGACAGCTTACAGCCTCGTTTAAAGCCAAGCTGTCTGGCTACTAGTAATGGGGTGAGAGGCAGGGGCGGGCGTGGGCACGAGGTCTCGGTTTTTTTCACAAGTTGCGGCTCTCGGGCAGGCACAGGTACTCCAGGGCCTAAAAAAACAAATACGGTTCACGACCTCATCTAAAGCTAGGCTGCCTGGCTACTAGTAACAAGTAGTAACGAGTATGGAGATGCAAGGGCAGGCGCTAAGGCTAGTGAGAGCACTACAGCCTAGATAGTCTTAGGTATAAACACAGAAAACAGAGACAGGTACAGGCATTACGGCAAAGCACAGACATGAGTATGGGTATAGGGACAGACGCAGGGGCTGGCGGAGCTAAGCCTCCAGTTACGACCGCTCTCACAAGCCATGTCCCATTAGCTTTATAAAGCGATGTGATTTTGCGCAAGTCTTCTGAGTCAAGCTGTGGTTCACATCCCAACCTAAGACCAAGCCACCAGGTAGTACGGGATAAGGTGCTTAGGTACGCGTAGGCTCCGTTTAAGAGAAGGCCGAGGATGCGGCTAGGGTTTATACATTTCTACACACAAAAACGCGTCTATAAGTCCTGGAGAGGCCGCTACTCCCCTCTCACAAGTCATGTCTCACTAGCTCTATGAAGCAGTGTGGCTTTTTTCGGACAGCACCCTGCTAGCTTTCCCAGGTCCCACTCCACGAGCTTTCTCAGAACCAAGAGTCAAATACACTTCACAACCCATCCTAAAGCCTGGTTGCCTGACCACTGGTAAAGAGATAGTAATGCCGGGGCGGGCGGAGGCAAACCACCAACTACGGTTTCTCTCACAAGTTTAGATCCACTAACCTTATAAAGCGGTGTGGCTTTTCGTAAATTACACCCCCATTATTACTTGTGGAAAGAAATATGTGACACCTTAGGCCTAGAGCTATGACTCCATTACTTACAAGCAAGCTGCACCAAGTGTCACATATATCAGTCAATGAGTAATAGCAAGCTACACACCACGGTTACTCTCACAAGTTTAGGTTCACTAGCAGGCTACACTCCACTAGCTTTCCTAACACCAAGCACCAAAGACAACTCACGCTCCAGCCAAAGGTCTGGCTGCTTGGCTGCCTGGCTACTAGCAACGAGATAAAGGTGCAGCGCCCGCCCCTGCCCGGATCGCTGCTAGTACAGCATAGGGTCTTGCATGAGCGTGGGCTCCGTTTAAGAGGGCACTATACCTGTAGATAGGGGTTTATACTTCCTGGCTCATGGAAACGCGTTTATAAGCCCTAGAGCCCCCTCTGCGGGTGTTTTCATAAGTTACATCTCGTTAGCTTTATAAAGCGGCATGGCTTTTCGCAAGTTACAGCCCACAAGAAGCCACACCCTATTAGCTCTTTTAGTACCACCCCCTCCAGAGCCAGCTCACATCCTCGCCCCAAGCTAAGCCGACTGTTTACTAGTAATGGGGTAAGAAGCAGGGGCGGGCGTAGGTACGAGATCTCTGCTTTTTTCACAAGTTACATCTCGCTAGCTTTATAAGGCGGTGCAGCTTTGCGTAAACAACAGTACGTTAGCAAGCTATACTCCACCAGCAAGCTACAAACCCCTAGCTTTCTCGGGCCAACCCCCTACTCCAAAGGCTTTCTCAGAGCTAAAAACCAAAGACGGCCCACGACCCAGCCTCAGGGCAGACTGTCTTACTACCGACAAAGTAGTAGCAATGCCCGGGACAGGCTAAGCTAAGCCACCAGCTATAGCTGCCGCTAGGGATTAGTACTACCTCACCCACAAAAGCGCGTCTACGAGCTCTGGAGAGGCCGCTACGAATGTCTTCACAGGTAAAGGTCTCGTCACTTTATAAGGGGACCGGCTTTCCCAAGTTACGACCCATTAGCAAGTTACACTAGCTAGCTTTCCCAGCTTTCCCCAAAACACTAAACAGGCTACTAGGCTACTAGTAATAAGGTGAGAGGTATGGGCGGGCGGAGTTGAGCTACCAGCCAATGCGGCACAGGGTATTCAGACACACGTAGACTCTGTTTAAGAGGGTACCTATGGTATGGCTAGAGATTAATACTATTCTGTCCGCGGACACTCGTCTATGAGCTCTAGAGAAGCCGTTACCACCCTCTCACATCTCAAAGTCCACTAGCTTTATAAAGTGGCATGGCTTGTCCAGGCTATATCCATACTATGCCCCACTAGCAGACCCTAATCTGCTCTACAGACTTTTCTCGGAACTAAAAAACCAAAGACGGCCCACAACTCAGCCTAAAACCAAACCACCTCGCTACTGGTAATGAGGATGGAGAGGCGGGGACGAGCGGAGCTAAAGCACCAACTACGGCTACTCTCACAAATTTAGCCCCACTAGCTTTATAAAGCGATGCGGCTTTACGCAAGTTGCGCTCTCACCAGTAAGCTACAGCCTAAGCCTATTAGCTCTCTTAGCACCAAACCCCAGAGCAGCTCACGACCTGGCTTCAGCCTAGGCCGCCTATTTGCTAGTAATAGGGTGAGAGACAGGGGCGGACGTGGGCTAAGCCACCAGCCATGGTCACTCTCACAAGTTATAGACAGCTTGCTTTATAAAGTGGCATGGCTTTTCCCGGGTTACAACGCCCTACTAGCAAACTACAGTTCAGTAGCTTTCTTAGCATCAAACCCCAAAGACGCTTCACAACCTAGCCCCAGGCTAAACCACCAGGCAACTGGTAATGAGGATGGAGAAGCTGGGGTGGGCGTGGGTACAGACGCCGGTGAAGTGTAGCTCGGACAGTGGTCAGTGCTATTAGGGTCTTATACACGCACACACTCCGTTTAAGAGGGTATCACACCTATGGCTAGGGGTTTATGCGTCTATGAGCCTTGGAATCCTCGCTACGGGGGTTTTCATAAGTTTAGGTCTACTAGCTTTATAAAGCGATGAGGCTTTGCGCAAGTTGCGCTCCCACTAGCAAGTCATACCTCACCACACGAACTTTCTCTGAGCTAAGGACAAAAAAACAACTCGCGACCTTGCCTCAGGCTAAGCCACCGGCTACAACTACTCTCGCCAATTATGTTCCACTGGTTTTATAAGACGGTACGGCTTTTCGGAAGTCACATCTCGTTAGCTTTTCAACCCTAAGAGCCAAAAGACCACTACCGACGCTCTCACAAGTTACGGCTCACTAGCAACCAACACCCCATTAACTCTCCTAACACCAAACCCCAAAGCAGCTTAGTCTAAAGTTGGACTATCTGGTTGCTAGTGTAATGAGGTGAGAGGCGGGGACGGGCGTAGGCACGAGGCTCCTGCTTTTTCATTTCACAAGTTGCTTTCCTAAAGCCGGCACAACATAGGGTAGTATACGTTCATAGGTTCTGTTTAAAAGGGGGCCACACCTGTGATTAGAGATTAGCACCTCCTAACTCATGAAAAAGCGTCTATGCCCCCTGGAGCCTCAGCTACGGATGTTTTTACAAGTTATAACTAGCTAGCTTTATAAAGTGATATGGCTTTTCGTAAGTTGTACCCCACTAGCAAGCCACGCCCCGCTCCACTAGCTTTTTTTTCAAAGCCAAGTAGAAAAGACGGTTCACAACCAAGCCTCAAACCGGAACACTTGGCTACTAGTAGTAATATAGTAATAGGGATAGAGCTGTTGGGGCGGGCGTTGCGCAGACAGAGGCTAGTACGCTCTATGGTCTTATACGCTCATAGGCTTTATGATGTGGCTAACCTTTCCCAAGTTGTGGCCCACTAGCAAGCCACACCCTATTAACTCTCTTAGCACCAAACTCAGAGTAGCTCACATCCTCGCCTCAGGCTAAAACACCTGGCAACTGGTAACAAGGATGGAGAAGCTGGGGCGGGCGCTCTCGGACGGATGCCAGTACAGCATAGGGTAGCATACGCACATAGGTTTCGTTTAAGATGGTGCCACGCCTATGGATAGGGGCTTATACTCCTAAGCTCATGAAAACGCGTCTACGGGTTCTGGAGAGACCGTTACGGGTGTTTTCACAAGTCATACCTTGCTAGCTTTATAAAGCAGTTTTTGCTTTTCGTAAGTTGCACCCCACTAGCAAGCTACACACCACGGTTACTCTCACAAGTTTAGGCTCCACTAGCAAGCCATACTCCACTTGCTCTCTTACTTAGCTAACATCAAACCCCAAAGACAGCTCACGACCTAGCTTCAAGCCAAGCACCACCTGGCTACTAACAAAGTGGTAGCAATGTCCGGGGGCAGGCGAAGCTAAGCTATCAGCTACGACTGCTCTCACAAGTTACAGTCTGCCGGCTTTATAAGCTGGTACAGCTTTTCGGAAGTTACACCTCGCTAGCTTTATAAGGTGGTACAGCTTTTCCAGGCTATACCCACTAACTCTCCCTAAACCATTACACCAGCTAATGCGGTATAGGCCCTCAGACACGCATAGACTTCGTTTAAGATGGTACCGGCGGTACGGCTAGGGATTAGTACTATCACGTCCACGGCAACTCGTCTATGAGCTCTAGAGAGAACGCTACGGGTGTTTTCACAAGTTAAAGTCATTTCGCTTTATAAGGCAGTATAACTGGAACTGCTAAAGCCGGGGCGGGTACTACTAAGATACCAGAGAGTACGGAACAGAGTGCTTAGACATGCATAGACGCTGTTTAAGACGGTTCCGCACCTCAGGCTATGGGGTTATGTTCCTAAGCTCATAGAAACGCGTCTACGAGGCTCTGGGGAAGCTGCTCCGGGTGTTTCCATAAGTCGCATCTTGTTTAGCTTTATAAAGCGATGTGGCTTTACACAACCCGCGGTACGCTAGCAAGCTATAACCCATTAGCTTCCTTAGTGCCAAGAAGCACCAAAGACAATTCACAACCCAGCCTCAGGCTAAGTCGCCAGCTACGGTTACTCTCACAAGTTATGCTCCTCTAGCTTTATAAGATAGCGTGGTTTTTTACAAGTTACGCCCCACTAGCAAGCTATAGTCCACTAGCTTTCCTGAGGCTATCCCCTACTCCACAGGCTTTCTCAGAGCCAAGAATCAAATACGCTTTACCCCCCTAGCCTAAGGCCTGATTGCCTTACTACTAGTAATGATGATAGAGATGCAGAGGCGAGCACTGGTACATGGTTTAGTACTACCTCACCTGTTGAGACACGTCTAAGCAAGCTAGAGAACCTTGCTATAGGTCTCTCACAAGTCATGTCCTGCTAGCTTTATAAGGTGGTTTCACTTTTCGCAAGTTACAGCTTTCGCAAGTTACAGCCCACTAGCAAGTCATACTCCCATTAGCTTTCTCATTAGCACCAAAACCCAAAGACAGCTCACGACCTTATCTCAGGCTAAGCCACCTACCCACTAGTAATGGGGTGGAACTGCCGGGACGGGCGTAGACACGAGATCTCTGCTTTTCCATTTTACAAGCTACATTCCTAAAGCCGGCACAGACACTCCTGGGTCTAAAAAACCGTAGCCTCGGCTCCACCTGGCTAGCTCTTTTTTTTTCACAAGTTGTGGTTCTCAGGGTAAAAAGCAGCACCACAAGACAGAAAAGCTCAAACGGTGGCTTTGGTTCTTTATAAGTGAGGCTGGGATTGAGCATGGAGTGCGGAAGAGGGGCTTATACGCACACAGGCTCTGTTTAAGAGAACTTTACGCCTGAGTCTAGGGATTAGTACTCCCTCACCCATTGAGACGTGTTCACGAGCCTTAGAGAGAGCTACGGGGGGTTCACAAGTCACACCTCGCTAGCTTTATTAGGCGCCTAGCCTTCCCAAGTTGCGACCTACTCAAGTTACGCCCTGCTATCAAGCTATAGCCTGCTAGTTCTTTTAACGCTAAGCACCAGAGACACTTAACAACCTAGCCTCAGGCTAAACCACCTACCCACTAGCAAAGGGGTAGAGTGCCCGGGACAGACTAAGCTAAACCACTAACTACAACCACTCTCACAAGTCACAGCCTATTAGCTTTGTAAGACGGTATGGTTAGAAGTGGGAGGCAAGGCCGAACAGAGGCACGAGGTCTCTGCTTTTTCAGTTCACAAGTTGCAGCTCTTCACAAGTTGCAGCCCTAACACCAGCACCGCATAGGGTCGTATACACGTGTAGGCTCTGTTTGAGAGCTTGAGAGGATACCACGTCTGTAGCTAGGGGTTTACCACTCTACCCACAGAAACGCGTCTATGGGCTCTGGAGACCCCACTACAGGCGCTCTCACAAGTTACATCTCGTTAGCTTTATAAAGTGGTTTTTGCTTTTCCCAAGTTGCGACCTACTCAAGTTACGCCCTGCTATCAAGTTATACCCGCTAGTTCTTCTAACGCTAAACACCAGAGACGGCCCACGACCCCGCCTAAAACCAAGCCGCTTGTTTACTAGTAATGGAGTGAGAGGCAGGGGCGGGCGCTCTCGGACGGACGCCAGTGCAGCATAGGGTTGTATACGCACATAGGTTCTGTTTAAGAGAGGGTCGAGGATGTGGCTAGAGGTTTAGCTCTCCCACTTATGGAAACGCGTCTACGAGCTCTGAAGGGGTCGCTACGACCCTATCACAAGTCACGGTTTATTAGCTTTCTCGGAACCAGGAGCTAAAAGACAACTACAGGTACTCTCACAAGTTTAGGTCTACTAGCTTTATAAAGCGCCATGGATTTCCCCATGTTATGTCCCACTAACAAGCCACATCCCGCTAGTTCTTCTAACGCTAAGCACCAGAGACAATTAACAACCTAGCCTCAGGCTAAGCCACCTAACCACTAGCAATGGAGTGGAATTGCCGGGGCGGACGGAGGCACGAGGTTTATGCTTTTTCATTTCACAAGTTGCGGTTCTAAAACCGGCACTGCATAGGCTCTTAACGCACACAGGCTCTGTTTAAAAGGGTACCACGCTTGTGGCTAGAGATTAGTACTCTCTCACCCATTGAGATGCATCTACGAGCCTTAGAGAGAGCTACGGGTGTTTTCACAAGTTACATCTCGTTAGCTTTGCAACCTCAAGAGCCAAAAGACCACTACCGACACTCTCACAAGTTATGCCCCACTAGCAAGCTACAGCCCATCAACTCTCTTAGTACTAAATCCTGAGAACTCACTGTCTAGCCTCATCCTGATAACTCACTGTCTAGCCTCAGGCTAGGCCACCTAGACGCTAGCAAAGAGCAGCAGCGCCCGGGATAGACTAAGCCAAACCATCAGCTGCAACTGCTCTCACAAGTTACAGTCTGCTCGCTTTATAAAGCGATAAGGTTTTGCGCAAGCTGCACTACCACTAGCAAGTCATACCCCACCACACGAGCTTTTTCTAAGCTAAAGACAAAAGACAGCTCATACCCTCGTCTAAAGCTAGGCTACCTGGTTGCTAGTGTAATGGGGTGAGAGGCAGGAGCGGGCGTGGGCTAAACCACCAACTACGGCTACTCTCACAAGTTTAGACCCACTAGCTTTATAAAGTGGCTTCGCTTTTCCCAAGTTTCATCCCAAAAGTCAGTACAGACACTCCCAGCCCCTAAAACCCTAAAACCCCAAAGCCCCAGCCCCCTACTAGGCCACCTCTGTTTTCACAAGTTTCATCCCTAAAACCAGCACAAGCGCTCTAGCCCCAGTAAATCCAAAAGCTTCCCAAGCCCCAGGCATCTAAGCCCACCTGACTAGCTCTTTTTCATTTCACAAGTTACTTTCTTAAAACCGACGCAGGCACTCTTCAGTCTAAAATCCCGTAGCCTCGACCCCACCTGGCCAGCTTTTTTTACAAGTCACATCGCGTTAGCTTTATAAAGCGACATGGCTTTTCGCAAGTTAGACCCCACTCAAACTACAACCTACTAACAAGCCACATCCCACTAGTTCTTCTAACGCTAAGCACCAGAGACACTTAACAACCTAGCCTCAGACTAAACCACCTACCCACTAGCAAAGGGGTAGAGCGCCCGAAACAGACTAAGCTAAACCACCAACTACAACCACTCTCACAAGTCACAGCCTATTAGCTTTGTAAGACGGTATGGCTAGAAGTGGGAGGCGGGGACGGACGAAGGCACAAGCTCTCTGCCTTTTTCATTTCACAAGTTACGGTTCTAAAACCAGCGCAGCATAGAGGCAACCAGCGCAGCATAGAGGCTTATACGCTCGTAGGCTCTGTTTAAGAGGACGCCGAGGATGCGGCTAGGGGTTTATACTCTCCCTCCTATGGAAACCCGTCTACGAGCTATGGAGAGATAGCTCATCAGCGCTCCTAGCACCACAGCCCAGAGTAGCTCACCGTCTAGTCTCAGGCTAAGCCATCTGGTCACTAGTAATGGGGTAGCAGTACCCCAGAGTAGCTCACCGTCTAGTCTCAGGCTAAGCCATCTGGTCACTAGCAAAGGGGTAGCAGTGCTCGGGACAGACTAAGCTAAGCCACCAACTATGGCTACTTTCACAAGTTACAGTCTGCTCGCTTTATAAAGCAGCTTGGCTTTTTGCAAGTTGCGACCTACTCAAGTTATACCCCACTAACAAACCACATCTCGCTAGTTCTTCTAACGCTAAGCAATAGAGACACTTAACAACCTAGCCTCAGGCTAAGCCATCTGACCACTAGTAATGGGGTGGAACTGCCGGGACGGGCGTTGTTCAAACAGCGGCGCTAGTGGCTGGTACGGTATAGGGTCGTATACGCACATAGACTCTGTTTTACGCACATAGACTCTGTTTAAAGCAGTGTTATGTCTATGGCTAGGGATTTATACTTACAAGCTCATGAAAACGCGTCTATGAGCTCTGTAGAGGTCACTACGGGTGTTTCCACAACAAATCGCATCTCGTTAGCTTTATAAAGTGGTTTTTTCTTTTCGCAAGTTGCAACCCTAAAGCCAGCATAGGCACTCCTTGGTCTAAAACCTATCAAAGCCCCAGACCCACTAGGCCACTGCTGTTAGGCCACTGCTGTTAGGCCACTGCTGTTAGGCCACTGCTGTTTTCACAAGTTAGAGCCCTAACACCAGCGCAGCATAGGGTTGTATACGCCTGTAGGCTCTGTTTGAGAGGGCACCACGCCTGTGGCTAGGGGTTTATACTTCCAAGCTCATGAAAACGCGTCTATAAGCTCTAAGCTCTGGAGAGATCGCTACTACTACTCTCTCATAAGTCAAAGTTTATTAGCTTTTGCAGCGCCAGGAGTCAAAAGACAGCTACAGGTGCTCTCACAAGTTACAGTCTCTCGCTTTATAAGATGGCATGGATAGAAATGGGAGGCAGGGGCGGGCGTGGGCTAAACCACCAACTACGGTTACTCTTACAAGTTTAGGTCTACTAGCTTTATCAAGCGGTTTTTGCTTGGCGCAAGTTTCATCCCACTAACAGCCTACACCCTAGCGCAAGTTTCATCCCACTAGCAGCCTACACCCTACTAGCTCTCCTAGTACCACGCCCCAAAACACCTCATACCCTCGTCTAAAGCCAGACTACCTGCCCACTAGTAATGGCGTGAGAGCAGGGGCGGGCATCGACACGAGGTCTCTGCTTTTTCATTTCACAAATTACGGTGCTAAAACCAGCATAGACACTTCTGAGTATAAAAACCTATGCTCCCAGTCCTATCAAGCAGGTTTCTTTTTCACAAGTTACGGCTCTCAGGCTAAAAAGCAGGGCTCAAGACAGAAAGGCTCAAGCGGTGACTTCAGTTTTTTATAAGTGAGACCGGGTTTGAGCGTGGAGTGCTAAGTGTGCTAGGTGTGACGTGCGGAAGCGTGGGTGTACTGGGGGTGCTGGGTGTTGGTTCGGATAAGTCATCATTATGTTAAATTCCCCACAACAAAAAAACCTCCCTCCGCCCCCGGGGTGGGAAGGTGGCACTCACCAGCCCCCACGCGTAGCTCCTGGCGCGCTCTCCGCCCCGCTTCTCTAGGGGCCAGCCACACCCATCCCGTCTGCCAAAACCTATCTTTTGTCGTTTTGATGTAGCAATCACCTCTAAACCACACTTACCAACACATAAACAGCAAAGCATGAGTCAAAACGACACAAATCCATCACCTTACCACCCTAACTTATAAACAAACCGGCGCCCGCCCCCGGCTATTCCCCTACTATCCCCTACCTAGCCTAAGCGTTCCCAACTTATGAAAAGCTAGAGCACCTGCTCCAGCCACTAGAGGGCAACTTGTGAAAAGCATTTCCCTATACCAAGATAAAAAGCTCCTAACTTGTGAGAAGCAAGACCTATCCAGAGGTCAACTACAGCTTATGAGCAGTAGCCATCTATACCACGACCGAGCGGCCCCCCTAACTTGTGAAAAGCAAGGCCACCTATCCATACTAGACTGGCCACATCTTATGAAGAACAGCGCTAAAGCTACCGAACTACCCAGCGCTCGCCCCTACCGCTCTGTACCTAGACCAAGCGACCCCTAACTTGTGAAAACAGCCTACAGGCCGACTGTAGCTTTAGCTGTAACTTGTGAAAAAGCAGACCCTATCCCACTAGACTGGCTACAGCTTTGGAGCGATAGCTACCTATACCCCCGACTAACACCACCCAATTTGCAAAAACCACCGCCATACCTAGATGGGGTGGTTCGCTAACTTGTGAAAAGCAGAACCATTTACCGAGATGGCTGGACCATAACTTGTGAAAAACCAGACCCTATACCAGCTAGACTAGCCACAGCTTATGAGCAGTAGCTGTCTCTACCTATACAGATAACACCCTAACTTGCGAGCAAGTGGTCCCCTACCGTGACCGAGCTGCCCCTAACTTGTAAAAACCACCACTCTACTGAACTGGGATAGCCCGCTAACTTGTGAAAACAGGATATCTCAGCTTAGGCTAGTGAACGGTAACTTATGTAGTGCGGGCGTGTAACAGTGTGGAGGCGTAGCTAAGAAACCTAAGGGCTATAACGTGGCAGGGGCGGGCGCAGACTATACACAGTTACCAACTCCTCTACCAAATAGTAAGGCACAATCCTCTCCTATACCGAGATATAGTTACCCCGCAGTTACGATAAAAGTCTTTCCTACTGCAATAGAGTGGGGCCTAACTTGTGCAAAGCGGCCCCCTCCTAAAACCGCTGGTAGGTAACTTATTAAAGCAAGGCCTCTGTCCCTACTAGACTAGCCACAGCTTATGAACAGCGCTAAGGCTACAGAACTACCCAACGCCCGTCCCTGCTGCTCCGTACCACAATCAAACACCCCCTAACTTGGGAAAATAGCCTACAGGCCAGCTACAGCTTTAGAGCGATAGCTACCTATACCTCGACTAACACCCCTAACTTGTGAAAACCAACACCCTCCTTAGATAGCTGTCTCCCTAACTTAACTTATGAAAAGCACCACCATACTGAGCTGGGATAGCCCACTAACTAGCGAAAAGCAAAGCCCTATCGCAGGCAGGCCGACTGCAGCTTAGAAGTGATAGCTACCTATATCCCGACTAACACCACCTGACTTGTGAAAACCATTTACCTATGCCGAGATAAAGAATCCCTTAACTTGTGAAAAGCCAGGCCACTACTCCCCGCTAGAGTAACCACAACTTATGAAGTGTAACTACCTATACCTCAACTAACAGCTCTTAACTTGTGAAAAACACCACTTCAACCCCGCCATAACGGCGCCGCCTCTATCCTGTATAACCGCTTAAAGGCATGCAACGCCCGCCCCAGCCGCACCTTATCTCTCTCTTTACCGCCCTCTATCTCACTACTTACTAACAGGAGCTACCTATACTTATACCCTATACCTATACAGACAGCACCTAGGAGTCTAGAGAGTTGCCGTAGTCAGAGGTGGACAAGGAGGCTGGCGGTTTGGAGCACAGGAAGTTGCGTAGTTTAGGAGTGGGCTAATAGGCCGCGCGGTTAGGAGCCGAGAATGCCGCATAGCTTGAGGGGGGAAGGAAGCAGCGTGGCTTGGATCCGATGAGAGGATGCTTAGTCTAGGAGTAGAGGCCTAGACAGCGTCGATAAATGATAAATATCAAGATGAGACACTTGCCGCATCGTCCATAATTACAGCTGAGCCAGGCTAAGCAGATAAATAACTAGCATAGTCATGACGGAGCGACTGCGGTCATGGGCTTGGACTAAAGGCTGTGCGACAAGTCACGCGCTATGATATTGCTATATATAACTGGCCTAGAAGGGCATGGTGGACTGAACTTACAGCGTCTGCCGCAGCAGCAATTTTAGTAACCAGGGCAGCCTTAGAGACAGCAGCCGGTGGAACAGGAGCTGTCTTAGGAATAATGGTAGCTTTAAGAGTGGCGATAGCTTTAGGTGCTACGGCAGCTTTAGGTGCAGCTACAGAGCCTGGGGCACTTTGCTACTCGTAGCAGTGTGCTGGTAGCCCGCCAGGATGAGGCATGCTGCTAAAAACTAGTATTTAGCTATCTCTATAATTGACTAAAATTAAATATATATAGCGTCAGCAGATTAGTAACTACCTAACGTTTATAGGAGTAACTTATAAGACAGTCCTGCGCCCGCCCCTGCCACCTCTCCTACTCTCTTTACCGCACCTATCTCACCACTTACTAGCAGGAGCTACCTATACCCATGTCTATATATACAGCACCTGACTTGTCAGAACCGCCTCGCCTATACCTATACCCTATACCTAGAGATGGTGGCCTCTAACTTGCGGCGCCGTAACTACTTCTACCGGAAGGTCTAGACCTAACTTACGAGAAGCAATGCCCCCTTACCTTGACATAGGGCACCCCACTTATGAAAACTAGGTTCCACCACCTCGTGGTGTTTTAGACGTAACTTATGCCAAGCGCACGCCCTATATCAAACCGCCGGCAGCTAACAGATAAGTTGCACAAAGTAGCTACCTTGTCCCTGTTTTTGCGAGCTGGCTAGATATACTATGCGCTCTACATAGAACTACCTATACGTAATCTCCTATCCTCGGTCATCTCTATAGGTTCCCTCTATGCGTCAACCTGTGCCTTACTGCCTACACTCTGCGTCCTATATTCGAAGCCCCCTATTTCCGGAGCCCTATACCCTGTCTTATCCTATACCCTGTCTTATGTAGCTTGCTATTTATACTACATACTTATTCCTATACCCTGCTTCTGGCACCTTACTAACTACACTCTATGCCCTATTCCTAGAGTCTTATACCCTAGTCCCTATACCCTGTTTTATATACTGTGCTACCTATACTCAGCTCCTTTATACTACGAGCTCTCACCTTACTAGTAAGTCACGGGGATATTACTACCTATACCCTGAGCGTCACACCTTACTACTTTATCAGTGCCTTACTACCTATACCCTCTATGCTCTTTAGCTAGCTATACCTGATTAGCTATAGACCTTGCTGCCTCTACCCAACCTCTGGTAGGGTGTTACCTATATTCATGCAAACGCCTATCTGTGGCTTCATATATCCTGGTCCTATAACTTGCTACTTATATCCTGATCCTATAACTTGCTACTTATATCCTGGTCCTATAACTTGCTACTTATATCCTGGTCCTATAACTTACTACTTATATCCTGCTCCTATAACTTGCTACTTATATCCTGGTCCTATAACTTGCTACTTATATCCTGGTCCTATAACTTACTACTTATATCCTGCTCCTATAACTTGCTACTTATATCCTAGTCCTATAGCTTGCTTCCTCTACTTGGCTATAAGAGGCTACTAGAGTGAGTAAGCGGGTGGCGACAGATAAATAACCAGTAAGAGGTAGCAGCAGATAACAAGCAGTAACAAGTGACAAGCGCTATAGGAGGAATAGTAAACGGTATAAATATGGGAGTCCCAGGAGGCTAATCGTGAGGTGAGCAAGGGGCTGCATGTTTAGGACGTTTAAGAGCCGAAAAGCCTGCATAGTTTGGGGTGAACCAGGTAGTGGTGCGTTTAGTTTTTTTAGGAGTCTAGAGGGCTAGATAACTGCATGTTTTGGGCTTTTGAGGGGACGAATAGGCTATGCGGTTTGCAGCCGATGAGAAACTGCGTAGTTTAGGAGTGGGCTAATAGGCTGTGCGACTAAGGCCTGTGAGACCACGGGGTTAGGAACCTATAAGGTTGCATAGTTTAAGGGTGGGCAAGGAGGTTAGGCGGTTGGGAGCCGAGGATGCGGCATGGTCTCGGGGTGGAATGGAGGCTGCACTGCTATAGCCTGTGTAGCTGCTGGGTATAGGAGTGAGCGCGAGGGCTGTGTCGATAAATATCGAGATAAGACACTGGTAGCAGCGCCCGCCCCTGCTACCCCCTATTTTCTACCTAACTACTTATGAAAAGTAACTACTTATATCCATACCTATACAGACAGCACCTCGAAGTCTAGAGGGCCGCATAGTTTTGGTACAGGCGAGGAGGCTATGCTTTTGGGAGCCGATGATGCGGCATGGTCTCGGGGTGGAAGAGGAGGCTGCGCTGCTATAGCCTGTGTAGCTGCTGGGTATAGGTGTGAGCGAGAGGGCTGTGCCGATAAATATCGAGATAAGACACTGGTAGCAGCGCCCGCCCCTGCTACCCCCTATTTTCTACCTAACTACTTATGAAAAGTAACTACTTATATCCATACCTATACAGACAGCACCTCGAAGTCTAGAGGGCTGCGGGGGTTTGGGTTAGGGCAAGGAGGGCGCATGGTTAGACCCTGTGAGGCCGCATAGTCTAAGAATGAACTAGGAGGCTGCGTCGATAAATAGCGAGATAAGACACTGGTAGCAGCGCTCACAGCTACAGCTGAGCTAGGCTAAACAGAGTAAGGGCAAGAAGAGTCAGGACTAGGCAATGACGGCCGTAGGGTTGGACTACAAGCATTATAGGCGGGATAGCA
>Cebus_capucinus_imitator_PRJNA485217_SSR093__coassemble_382_pt1 | contig 19788 bp, 12 predicted proteins | sample Cebus_capucinus_imitator_PRJNA485217_SSR093__metabat2_low_PE_002 | metagenome-assembled genome bin Cebus_capucinus_imitator_PRJNA485217_SSR093 | reverse complement strand
TAGGCAGGCTTCAGGACTTAACTATGTGTTACCTAGACTTTGCCTAGGCCTATTAAACATAGCGTTGCCTAGACTGCCTAGACTTTGCTTAGGCCTATCCTGTCTAGTGTGTCTAGACTGCTTAGACCTTGCTTAGGACTGTCCGCTCTAGTGTGCCTAGACGTTCCTCGATGGCACTTAGGCGTTAACGTTGACGCGACGTGGGCCCGTAGCTACTGTATCGCCCTTATCAGTATAGGTCATGTTGCCTGAGAGACGATCGCGGGCCTGCATCAAAACTGAAGTTAAGCGGCGATTAGCAGCAATGGACAGGGAAATGAGCTTACCGTTGGTCTCATTCATAATCTTGCATTGCTCTAACTTGCTCTTAATGGCCTCGACCCGCTTGATATACACCGTCTTTAACTGCGAGGCATCAGGATGCAACTTAATGCGCTGGTCATTAGCTTGGAGCTTGAGCATAAAAGAGGACTTCTCCTCCGCAATTTTCTCTAAGGACTCCAGCTGACGTGATTTAATGGCACGATATTCTTGACCTAACACGCGCAGGACATTATCAAGCAAGACATCTTGCTCGCGCAGATAGTCGTTAAGAGAACGAACAGCTGGAAGTTTAGCCTTGTTGATCGAACGACGAGTAATCATCACAGTACCTCAGGAAACTCCACCTCTCAAGGCGGAGAGGAATGAGGCGCGTATTAAAAGCCACGCATACTCATATCCATCGTTGCGAAAGATCAGTAGGCAGAGCCTGCAACTGATGCTGGAAACGACGCTTAGGAGCGTCTGAATGTTAAAGAAGCGGTTAACGCTGCGCTAAGGCTAGCAGCACTATTACAGCACTCTTGATAGTGCAGAGCTTTGGCAGCGGTTTGGCAGCACATTGCCATACTTTGGCAGTACTTTGGCAGTGCTATTTTCCTACTAGCACAGCTTAGATAGCACCACGAATTTGATAGAGGTCGTAAATACGCTTAGTATCGAGCTCTAATTCAGTGACATAAGTATCACCAATAGGATATTGACGCACCACTCGTGCTCCATGCACTAAGCCCTCTACTTCGGTAGAAAGATTGTCGGAATGCTCAATATTGTTAACATTCTTATTACGGGCTTTAACGTAAACACCCGCCACTTGCTCAGTTAATTCGCGATAGGCTTCCATCTTAGAAGCTCGCATTGCATTAATCTGACGCTCAGCTTGGGTACCACCTTTTTGCTTCGACAGTACGGCATAACCAGAAGCACGCAATACCGGGAAGTTATCTAATTCATGAACCCCCGTATCAGTGTAATGGACGGCCATCGAGGCAGAACGCATCATACTGGAGCAGCCCGTGGTCACACCGGTTGTCCCCACCACAAAAGCAGTAGCAAGCAGGGCAAGAAGATATTTTTTCATAACCAAAAACCTAAAGGAAAATACCACACCCGAGCGCCCTGGGGGCTATCTCCACTCGCGGAGGGTCGCTCTCCTCTACCAAATCGCGAGGATTTATGACCAAATTAATTAAAGTAACTACTAGTATCTAAATAAAGTACTAGCTTCTCAAGAAAATACTAATGTCTTAAATGATTCATAGTGCCTGGCTGTCCTTAAGCACCGCAGAGCGAAATATAGAGCGAAATGCAGTGCAATACCTTGCTCAGGCAGTAAGACGCAGTGCCGGGATTTACTTAAGCCTTAGAACACATAGCTTAGCTTTGTTGGGCATTAAGACACATGGCTTAGCTTTACTTAAGCCTTAAGACGCAGTGCTTAGCTTTGTTAGGGCATTAAGACATATGGCTTAGCTTTACTTAAGCCTTAAGACGCATTGCAGCTCACCTGCTCGCAGAACTTACGCTACCTAGCCTCATTATGTTAGCAGGAAAATCGTCTTAAACTCACGTTGAGCTAGAGCTAAATCAGCTACCATCTAGCTAGCTTAACACGCTAGAGGATATGAGAGCATGTTAGAGCATGCCTGCTGCTCTCTTAGCTTACGTCCAGTAGCTATCTGTTGCTTACGCGCTGGTAATTACTCTCGTCAGCACTATCACGCACTAATAAAGTGTTATGGATATACGAGCTAGCAGGATACACTACAGGATCGACACACTTGCCAAAGGAGCAAGACTCACCATTGCTCCTCTCAATACGAAAACGATCATAGGTACCACGGGAAGTAGCGCCACTTACGACGCCATTGATATAACGAGGGTCGCCAGTAGACAGAGCATCTTTGACATCCGGATTCATTTGACCAGTTCCCGAAGTGATAATGGCTAAGGCAGGATCACTTGGCACCATAAAGGTGCCACCTAAAGGCTGACCACTGCTATTACGTACTTGCACCCGAGTTAAAGCGAACTTGACCGCATCAGCGCCTTTTTTTACGCCCAACAGCTTTTGGAGCTCTTTCATCTCTTTTTGAGAATCTTCGTACTTCTCTTTGTAGTAGTTAGCCTCACGAATATTCTTCTCATCTAAATAACCACGCGAGCCCTCAAAAGCACATTGCTTCTTAGGAGTGCGATAGCAGTCTGGTAATAAATCGTAAGGGACGAAATCGGTAGCAGTTGCAATAACCTGACGCGATTGCATGTTAATGATACGGGCAACTAACACCACACCATCATAATTACGAGTCAGAGTGCCGCCTAAGAGATACTTAACTTTGGTATCACGGGCAATCTTCTGCCAATTACGAGAGAGGATAAAGTCACCATCAGTAGTTACAGAGAGACGACCAGTCAGCTTGTACTCAGTTACTTCAAAGGCACGCGAGCTCATTTCATGAGTAAAGAACTCGGCTAAAGCACGACCTAAGTAACCGGCATTTTCGTAGGTATCAGTATCGACAAAGGAGGTAACTGCAATGCGAGGCATGGTCACTATTTTGACGTTACCTTGAGCAGAGCTGCGATCAATTGGGGCTTCTGGCAGCAAATAGTAGAACATGTTTTGCTGTAAAGTATCAGCCATGCGTGAAGTAATAGAGCTCATTTCCATGCCTTGCTGGTGATAAACCAGGGCATCATTCTGAGGATGTACACCCTCAATGCGAGCATTGGTAGCCGCAGTATTTTGAGTGCCAGTGCGTACACTTTGATTTTGCGCATTACTAGTAGTATTTGCGCAAGCAGACAGTAAAACACTCGTGCACAGCGCAACGAGCACTGATGTTATCCAACGCATCTCCTGAACCTCAATATCTCAGAGTAACGGGTGATCTACTCCCCGGAAAAACACAGCCGGGGTTTCATAAGTTGCTGATCCTCATGGCATCAGCTACCTCTAACAAACTACCCCCACCTACCATTAGGCATGACCGCTTAGCCTCTAGGATAGGCATTATTGACTAGCTCCTAGAATAGGCATTACTAGCCCTTAAGCTAGACCCTGCCCTCAATAACTTTGACTAGACAGTGCCCTCAATCAATTTAGCTATACATCACCAAATGACCGCTAGGCTCTTTATAACCAAGCGCCACCACGGCTCGTGGCCTTTGTGGGTTAAATTCTGGTTAGATGTAATCAAGGAAGTAGAATTATACTCCTAGTTTGTTACAGGCTTTACTGCGGGGAGCTCCCCTGCTCATGGGTTTTCTTAGTAAAACCCAGGCTCGGGCTGTCTGCTCTATTTACACTGGCAATCCCCGTGAGGATCAGAGAAAAGCACGCCTCTGCCACTTAAACCTGAATAAAATCTCGATCAAGCTCTCTAATATTCAGAGCCCTATTAAACTTTCAAGAACCATATCCATAGCCCGCGTCAGCGCTGCCACTATCTGTGCAACGCTCTTACTCTATCAAAAGCTCCAGGAGTTACAGAAGTTCCAGTCCTAAAACTCTGAGCTAGTCCCTACGTCTACTATATAAATGAGACCTCTACCAGTGAGAGCAATGAGATAGATTAGAGCAATTAACCGAGCTATTAGCTGAGCAATTAATGCGATTAGAGCAATTAAACCAACCGCAAGCTGCTTTGCGAGTTACAGCTCACTCTAGAGCTAGAGTAGAGCATACTACCTATTAGTAGGCTAGAATGATCTAGTTCATCTCTAGAGCCTCTCTAGAGCCTCTCTAGAGCCTCTCTAACATAAATGTTTAAGTGTTACTGATGGCGCTAGCGCTTACTTGTATCTACCCATGGTTATTTCTTAAAGCTCACCCTCAACTAATCTCACTTCATAAGAAGAACTAGCCCTTCTTCCGCAGAATAAGAAGAAGACAACGAAGAAGATAAGAGCCATCCCTAAGAAACATGCTGGATATCAATTGATCCCCGAGCTACTGCTGCTACCGCTACCAAATATTACTATTATAGGCCTACCTTTGTGCAATAAAAATGCCACTCAATTAACCTAAGCTTCTCTTAAGCTTAGCTAAGCTCATCACCTTAGCCTAACGCATGAAATAAGCCTAGCTTACTTGCTCATCACAGCACACTTGCTAAACCTAGCTTACTTGCTCATCACAGCACACTTGCTAAGCCAAACTAACTAGCTAGCTCGAGCAAACTAGCTAGTTTACCCAAGCTCACAGAAAATAAAGTCAAGCCCATACCTCTGCTTAAGAGATTAGCTGAGATTTATCTACACTTACCGCCTCAAGCTATGCTTCGGAATGTTTTTTGCAGCATGAGCACCATTAAATCTCTTTACTAAGTCCTCTCATAAACCGTAGCCATAAGGACAAAGTAGATAAAATAGCCAAGACAATACTGCAAGCTGAGCTACAAGATATATAGAAGAAATGCTACAAGCTAAGCTAAGGAGATGGTGTCAGCTTAAAGTGAGGTACGCTGTTAAACCAGAGACAAGCGCATCTACTCCTAAGTTTGCTCAACCACACAAGATGCTTATGCTCCAAAGGCTGAGGCTAAGTCATCAATAACTTAAGAGTATTATCATAGAGGCATCATCACTGCTTGAGCGCTAGTAGCACCTCACGGGCATCACCATGAAAAGCACTAGTGCTAAATAGCACAGGGTGGCGTGTGTTTAGTAAGAGTTTTAATTACTGCTTAGGTAAGAGCTATATTTAGAGCTTTATAAAAAGCTTGATTGGCCTTAAGAGCTTAGCTTGCTTTAAGAGCTTAGCTTGCCTTAAGCACACATAAATATCAGCGCTGCTACTACAACAATGTGCTGATATATGCTGATTTGCTCATCCGCCGCACCGGCCCTACCCTGGCACAGAGGGTTACACTAAGGCGGTATAGTCTGAAGACCGATATAGCATATACTCATCATCACGTGGGAAGATTGGAGAGACAATCAAATGCGAGCTTCAATTAAAGCTTTAGGATTAGCGATGGCTTTAGCCCTGAGCTGCCAAGCAGCAGTTGCTGGTTGGTATACAGCCCGTGGCTCCGCTCCGATTATCGATGATGATGTCACTATGGCGCGCCGTAATGCTATTGATGATGCTTTACGCAATGCTTCTTTACAGGCTGGTGCAGATGTCAGTATCGAGCAAGTTCTGGAGAATGGTACGCTGCTTAATGAGAAGATGCAGATCCGATCTCATTCCCCAATCAAGACCGTACGCGTTATCGAAGAGCAAGAAAATGGCAAAGTCGTTTCAGTGATGATCAAAGCGCTGATCGACGACAATGTGGGCTCAGATTGCTACGCCGGCTCGATTAAAAAGACCATTTTGCCTTTTACTTTCCGCTACCGTGATCCTGAGGCTTCTCAAAGTGCCGCCGGTATTGAGGAAATTGACCGCTATCTTACTGACTTGATCTATAACGGTGTCGGTCAAAGCCCTGCTTTAACCATGCTGCCTCCTGATGATATGCGTCTCTTAGTCCGCCCTACTTCTTCAGGCTCTGACTATAACTTCCAGCGTATCTTAGATAGCATCTCGCGTCGCTCTCAGGCTCAATTTATCATTGTGGGCTCGATTACCTCAGCCTCTAAATCGGATGTAGGTAACAACGTCTTCACCAAGATGTTATATAACCCTACCCGCACTATTCGCTTCAATGTGCAGGTCTTTGATGTTTATACCGGTCGCCAAATCTTAAAGAAAGATTACGAGGGTGATGCTGATTGGACTTTACAAGGTCATAGCTTCAATCTGCGCTCGGATAAATTCGCCACTTCGGAGTATGGCCAGCGTATTACTCAGTTAAGCAAATATGCCATTGCCGATATCGTCACCCGCTTACGCTGCCAGAATCCAATGGCCCGCATTGTTCAGGTGGGTAATGACACCATTCGCATTAACTTAGGCGAAAACGCTAATGTGAAGCGCGGCATGCAATTCCATCTGCTCCACCGCAGTGACTATCAAGACCGTCACAACATGACCTACTATCAAACTGATAATACTGGCTCTACCTATAAGGTAGTCGACGTGTCACCAATGGCTGCTACCTTAGCTCCAGTTGATATCCACAACCAGCTTATCAACGTCATGTTAGATGACATCGTCGAGCTTAAGCCTTAGAGCTAAGCCCTAGAGCTAAGCTCTTGAAAATCTCAGGCCTTGAGCACTCAGGCCTGGGCCTTATTCTCGGATAAGCTCAGGCTTTGATTATTAGTAACTTAGACCTCATTCTCTTGAGGCCCTGCCCTATCCGAGCATGGATGCCGCACCTAACTAGTTAAATACGCCCTCCCTCTCCCTTATTTAGCCAATCTATCTTTATCTAATCCTGCGAATCTATCTCATCCAGCGGTTCTATCTCATCCTTCGCTTCTTGCCTTAACTTAATCTGCTACTACCTACATTGGCACGACTTCTCTGTGGTTTTGGTACTTTACTTTGCTAGTCCTGGAGAATCCTAGAGAAATAGCCGAGCAAGATCTTATGAAGCAGGTAAGACTATCCAAAGCTTAGATATTATTTCGTAAGAATTTAGTTCACTTTTTAAGATGTAAAGGTAGCTAAAGCCACCACTTAGCTTATCAAAGGGCAGGATAATGCAACTTCCAAAAACTCGTGCCAATGTGGGGACTACAATCTCAAGCTACTACTTGCTAAGGCGACCTATCTCTAGCACAAACTTAAGCATACTGCGTGCGCTTCCAGGGTAAAATTTGCTAAAGCTTTTAAGTATGCAGCTCTTTTTGTATAATAGGCCCTGTCTTAGGATGTCCTCATAGTTAAATGGATATAACAAGCCCCTCCTAAGGGCTAGTTGCAGGTTCGATTCCTGCTGGGGATGCCATCCACCTTGTGTGAGTTTTCTGGCTTAGTTAAGCCTGCTATATCGCCTCTATGCTGTTAGTTAAAGCAAAGTTTTCTTACGCCTCTTAGCCTATCTTTCCTCTATTCAAGCTAACCTAAGATACCCAAGCAGACCTTAGATAAAAGCTCGTAATCTTTACAGCTTGTATGTCCTTATTTCTCGCTCTCTTCTCCCTATGGCCGCCATTCCCACCAAGCCTGTAACTCATGTAAATACTCCAACAGCTCATAAGCCCAGCACTACGCCAGCTCCAGAAATGGCAAAGCACACTATTCCGCCTGCACTTACGCCAGCTCCAGAAGCAGCAGAATCAGCCATAAAATCTGCTTTAGCACCACCATCGTCATCGCACCTGCGCTTTTGTTGCTCTTACTTAGCTCATTTATCGTGGCGACAGTGGCTATTAGTAGTGGGCTTACTAGGGCTAATCACGGTAAGCCTCCTTATCTGGTGGCGTAATGAGGTCGTAAAAGCCTATCAGCGTCCCCAAACTCTGACTATGGAGAGCATTCCTGCTTTACCTCAGCTGCAAATAGGCGATGTCATCTTGCGTATGGGCTTAGGCACCGACTCCCTTGTCATTGCTGAAATCTCTAACAGTCACTACTCCCACGTCGGCATAGTTTCTAAGCTATCCTCCGCAGCAGCCGATACCAGAAGCGCGCCCACAAGAGCCGCTCCAATGGTAGCTAGGCCGGAAAATACCAGCGCAGCTACGCCAACAGACCCAATGAGGTCTACATCGCTGGATACTCCCACAGGCTCAATGGCGGATATAGCAGGGAATATAAGCGCGGCTACGGCGGTGGCTCTTAGGCATAGGGATATCTCTAGGCTTAACGATGTGCTGACACAGCATAATCTCGCATTAGGCTCCCAAGTAAAAGTTACCCATGCCACCACCGCTGATGATGAGGGCTCACGCTTTGAAGGGGTCATTACCATTGACCTAAAAGACTTTATTAGTCAGGCCACCGCTCTTGCTATAGTACGTTTTCCGCAATTATCTTCGCAGGATTATCCCCAGATTCAGGCTTATCTTCAGCACATGGAGGGCGTTACTTTTGGTTTTAGTAAAGATGGACACAGTATTTACTGTACCGAGCTAGTGGAGTCTGCCTTACCCGAGCATCTAAAACTCAAGCTACCGCAGCATCAGGTTACGATCTTGCCTATGAAAATGGAATTAAGCTTTCCGCAAGATATCCTCAATGCTCCACAAGCTAAGCTTATTTATCAATACCCCCACTACACCTCTGAATCCATACAGCTCTAAGCCCATACAGCCCTGAGCCCAGACTGACCTCAGGAAACCATATATCTCTCAACCTTTTCAAGCAATCTTAGACAAGAGCCCAGGTGAGCTAAACAAGGCTAAACCCTGGATAGCCCAAGCATGGGCAGCTACACCGTGGAGAGCTAAAGTATGGGCAGCTACAGTGAGGACAGCCCTAGTGTGTAGAGCTAAAGTATGGGCAGCTACAGTGAGGACAGCCCAAGCATGGAGAGCTAAAGTATGAGCAGCTACAGCGTGGACAGCTAAATCCTTGCTTTGGCAATGACAAGCAAGGCATTTATTTCACGATATATAAGGCTTTTTCTGCGCCTCCAACCTCTTATAAAGTAAATTTACGATGCTTGGGCAAAGCAATGATTACGGCTTGTCTATAGGGAAAATCGATGTTTAGGCTCACCCTTGATTAAATGAGGCAAATCTGATTGCCAAAGTAGGAAATCATGAGCATATGACATGATGCTCATCAAACTAAAAACAAGGAAAAACTAGGTTTAAATAGCACTAGGTGTTAGCTTTTTTTTGCACTACCAGATAAAGCTATGATTAAGGGGCTAGTTTAGGTTAGGATTAGAGGAGCTACCCACTCAAGGAGAGATAGTGATGCTGTCATTTACGCAAGCAGTCAAAAGCAATTTAGTCCGCAAATTTGTTACCGATAGTCGCGCGATCCGCTCGGAGTTTTGGTGGTTTTATCTTGCGTCAGTGCCTTACTTCTTTTTCTGTACTTTTATCGCCCGCTTAGGCATGTTGATGGCTATACTCTCTTTAGCTGGTTCGGTACTGGGCTTAGCCCTTATCGTCTGTGCCATGGCCCGTCGTCTCCATGACTGTAATATGAGCGCCTGGTGGGTCTTACTTTTAGCTATTCCTAGCTTTGGGATCTTGATCTTGCTTGTCCTCATGGCTTTACCAGGAACTAAAGGCCCCAATCGCTTTGGCCCTAGTCCTTTAGATATTCCTGGTTTCTATGAGGATATTCTCGCTCAGCCTATCTCCTGGAAAGGTGAAGGCTATCGCCCTAAGTCTTGCTCTCGTTTCCAGCAAGGCAATCCTTTTGACTATCACCAATCTCAAGATGCTCCAGGTCAAGATAGTTGGCGACCAAATGACCAATCATGGCGTAACCCAAATGACCAAGGCGGCTGGAATCAAAGCAACAACAATGGCTGGGGCCAAAACAATAACAATGGCTGGGGCCAAAATGGCTCTCATAACCAAGGCGGCTGGCAGCAAAATGACGATGCCGATTGGGATTATCCGGGCCCTCATGAGCAGCCCCGCTCGCGTAATCAACAGGCTTGGGACGATTTAGATAGTAACTTTGGCGTGCCGCCACGGCCAAAAAACCAGCAAGATAAGGACAATCATCAATCCAATGATGTGGATTTTCGCCCTTAAAACGCCCGCCACGTTCTCCCGCAGCTGGCTCACGCAACGTCACCAACAGCTACCTTACGCAACATCCACTGCTGCGGAACCACGCAACATCCCCTAAGCGATCCCCCGCAGCGTCAAGCTAAGCTAGGAGCAACCAGCCTCATAGCATCTGGCTCTTAGCTCCATATCAATATAGGCAGAGGCCCATAAGAGAAAGACATGGCTAATGTAGTAGAAGCGCTCGTATTAGGTTTTAAAACTAAGGCTTTGCGTATTTATGGGCGGAGTAGCCGCAGTGAGTTCTGGTACTTTTATTTAGCCTCACTGCTTCTCTTAGGCGGCATCATGCAATTGCATCAAGTACCTATAGTAGGCTCGCTCATTCAAGCTGTACTCTTTATCTTGGTCATGGTCTGTCAATTTACCGCGATGCTGCGCCGCCTCCACGATTGCAACAAATCAGGCAAAATAGTGGCACTGCCTTATGCTTTAGGCCTCTTCTACTTCTTAGCTCTCTTTCCGCTCCATGGTCTTTATCCGGAATTAGCAACCAAATTATTAGGTACTATTGCCGGTATTGCCTTAGTTAGCTATCTTTTGATTCTCTACTTCTGCATGCAGCCGGGCACTAGCGGTAACAATAATTACGGTACTGACCCTTTAGACCCTAATACAGTAGCTCAGGATTTTATTAATCCACAGCATCTTCAGAATAAAGAGTATTTAGGAGATCCTTGGCGCTCCTTTAAGAATAAGGTAGCTAAAGAAAAAGAGGCAGCGGCTCATCCAGAGCAGAACAGTCAAGCCAAAGTTGCGGTAGCAACGCCGCAAGCTTCCCCCGAGAAAAAGGCTAAACAAGTTAAGCACCGTAAAAAATAAACAAGCCCTTAACATTCCCTCTTCCCCTAGATGCTCCCGCGCCGCGCTGCTTGAAGGCAACCCCGCCATAAGAATGCGCTGCTTTACGGCAGCGCTGCCCTCCCCCATGAGCAATATCCACTTCCTATACTTATCCCCATATCGGCACTACTTCTCGGCTTTGGGATTATCTTGTTGAGCTAGTTCTAGAGAATTGGTTGCCTTTATGAGATAGCTCTAGAGAAATAGCCGGGCAAGGTCTTATGAAGCTAGGCCAACTACGCCACGTTTAGTCTTTATTTCGTAAGAATTGGGGTTAATTATTAAAGATGTAAATGTAGCTAATGCCACTACTTATCTTATCTAACCGCTGAATAAGGACACCTCCAAAAACTCGTGCCAATATAGGTACTATTGAATAGATCTCATAAGAAGGTCTCATCGTTTAAGCGCACAATTGCCCAAAACTCTGGTTCATGGATGTGGGAAATGGCCTACTGCCAGCACCGGCTCAAGACACTAGAGCAAGGACAGGGGCAAGGGCAGAGGCAGCAGCTGGAAAAGACCATAAAAAAACCCCATGACCACGATAATGGACACAGGGTTTTATGAGTATTAAGAACTCGTGTCAGCTCGGCTTCTTACGGAGGGCTAATTAAGCTCTCTTAAGCTCTAGCAGAGCTATATCCTAGATATATTGAAGTAATAGGTGCGCTCTAGTTAAACCTTAGTTGGCACTAGTGAGCCACTGTTAACACTAGTAAGCGCCATTGGCATGCACGCTCAATGCAGCGCCCGGTAAATACACGATACGCTCTCCGCGCTACGCTATCTGCGCTACGCTATCTGCGCTACGATATACGCTCTTACTTCTTTTGAGCTTGCTCTTTAGCGATAGCTTCCTTTAAGAACTTAGTACCTAAATCAGGGAAGTCAGTGAAGAGACCGTCAGCATCAGCCTTAACTAAGATAGCCTCATAGAGCTCATTGACGTCAGTGACGTACTTAGGCAGTAAATCAGCACGCACCGTGTAAGGGTGTACGATCATGCCATTTTGATGAGCGGCGCTGACGAAATCATTAGGCACAATGTTATGCATCTCTTTGATCTTGAAGAGCTGCTCATAGGTTGGGCCTAAACCATCTGCATACTTAGCAATTTCTGGGAAATTCTTGGTATCAGTGAGGTAGTTGAAATCATATGGCACCCACTTGCCATCAACTAACTCATAGGTCTCTTTCCAATCATTGTAGCCCACTAATGCTACCGTCTTTAAGGATATACCAAGCTTCGGGAATAGCTCATCCACCACACGCTTTAAATCAGGATAATCAAAGGTCTGGAAGATCACATTGCTGTCTTTAGAGGTATAGCCATACTTCTTTAAGACCTGTAAAGTCTCTAAGGAAATATCCTTACCCTCTTGCTTGTGGAACCAAGGAGCCTTGGTCTCAACATAAAGACCAATATTCTTACCTAAGGTCTTGTTTAAACCTTGGACAAACTCGATCTCTTCCTCTAATGTATGAATCTTAAAGGTGGAGGTAAACATTGGGAAGCGATTTGGATAACCCTGTACTTCCTTGCCATCAACGATATTAAAGCCCTCAGTGAAGTTGAGTCTCTTAATCTCATCTAAGGTAAAGTCGATCACATAGTAGCGACCATCAGCACGGTGACGCTTTGGATATTTCTTCGCTACATCAGTAACACGATCTAAGAAGTGGTCGTGAATTACCACCAGACGGTTATCTTTGGTTAAGGCAACATCTTGCTCGACATAGCCAACGCCCATCATATAAGCCAGGGCCTTAGATTCTAAGGTGTGCTCAGGTAAGTAAGCACTGGCCCCACGGTGAGCAATAATTACTTTATCCTGTAAAGGTTGAGCAGAGACAACTGCGGAATTTACCATTAAACCACCTGCTAAAGCCATAGCGAGGAGAGCAGCACTCTGCTTTAACTTGCCTTTACGCATTACAATCTTCCTTTCTCTATCCGAAAAACTCATCCTCACCCGTAAACCTACGTGCCTATTGCACCAACGGCGCTAGCAGTAAAGTGCAACCAGCAAAGTGCAATCAACAAATTGCAACCAGCAATGTGCTTACAGCAATATGCTTTGGCACTTGAACTACCTATGTCAAGCCTTCCTCTGACTTGACGATGCTAGGTTAGCTTGCTTAGTTCAGCTAAATCATCAATCTTGGTTAAGCTTGGAGACCAATCTTGGTTAAGCTTGGAGACCAATCTTGGTTAAGCTTGGAGACCAATCTTGATTATGCGAGAAGACCAATCAAGGCTAAGCCCTCAGCTTGGTAGTAAATACATATATGTGACCGCAATAAAATACGGTTAAGTAAAGCCATTACAAGCTTCATCTGAGAACGCTGACGCACTTGGTACTTGAATACTAGGTACTACAGGAGCTCAAGGAGCTACAGGTGCTCCAGGTGTTGCGCACTGACGCATCTTGGCGCTGCTACATCTGTATGTAGGCACCTAAGCGCCTTATTGCTTATGCACTTAGCAATAGCGCGTCTGATGATGATGAGGTTTTAGTGTAATGAGTAAAGGTTAGAGCCTGATTAAAGCCTGATAAGGCTAAGATAAAGTTAGGGGCAAAGCGTCTTAAAAGTTAACCCCTTGCCTCTAGTCTTGCCTATCTTAACTGTAAAGCTCGTGAGCTACTGTAAAGCTAATAAGCTACTGTAAAGCTAGTAAGCTTAAATCAGGCTAACCCCAATACTTGACCTAAATATGAGCAAAGTGATGTAGGTACATATATATGCTCAAGCAACTCTAGAACTAAAGAAATGCTGCAGCTATACCACTACTTTTTAATCTTCTTGGTTAGAATGAGTAAGATGCTGTCTTTTGGCAAGAAGCACAAAGCAAGCTCAGTAATTGAGCTTAGCTCCGCCAAGCACAGCAATTGGCTTAGCTCTACTTAGCTTCATGAGTTTTGCCCTAGAGCTATGCTTTATCTTTTGCCCTAACGCGACGCATTATCCAGGCGCGACTCACCTCAAGCTTGCACTCAGTACTCTTGGTCTTAAAGAGATAAGAAAGATAGAAAGTAAGCCTGACTATCACTTAGTAATAGTGTTAGCTCTGTAATGCCCATGATGGGGTGCAATCTCCCGACACTACATGGCATTACTAATGGTTAAAGGGGGATAAAGGATGCCTATCATTAATAACTCAGCCTACTTTTAGCTGCTCAAACCAACTATCGCATATAGCACTAACCTCTTACTAGTAATTAACGAGTAAGCAACTAGCAAGTTTTACACTAGCAAGTTGTGCACTAGTAAACAATAGTGGTCCTGGCTCAAATAGCGGAGTTATCAGGTGGATAAAACACCACAATCAATGACAAGTAAATGTATACAAAGCTAGCTATGACACCCGGTGCGACGTCTTAACAGAGCTCTGTACTAAACAATGCCCTGCATCATATCCTAATCACAAGGAGGCTTGGTGCTTATTCTTTCTGAGTTTGATACAGATCTCAGATTTACCCCAAAAATAAGTGCGGAGGAGCTATTTAAGCATTATCTTTTGTGCTGTGCTAGCGCACTTAATACCCATCAAAGCCCCAAGTAAACTCAAAGGCTTCAAGATATACGCCAGGACGCACCTAACTTTCCCTCCTATATCTAGTCCGCACTTAGCCATGGCCTCGCATCAATTTACTAGTATGGTGAATACTAGCTTAGCTTTACTTGGCATTAAATCTGATTAAGAGACGCACTTAGCCAATCAAACTTAGCTTATCCAACTCCACTGCTCCTTGCAGTGGCAATGACAAACAAGGCCTTGATTTCACGATAGATAAGCCTTTTTCGGCGGCACCAACTTCTTACAAAGTAAATTTACAAAGATTTAGCGTGGAAATGATAACGGCTTGTTAGTAGGTAAAATTGCTATGCCCGTCTCTTACGAGATTAAATGTTGCCAATCTGCTTGCTCAAGCAAGTTATCAATATGCTCTCTATCTTAAGTAAGACTTTAGGACTCTGCATTAATTTGCCCATATTAAAGGTAAGAGAACCGCAGCTTACATAGCCAACTCTTACTTTGCTCAAGGAGAGATTTGCCGACATAAAAGCTTAAGCTTACTTGATGAAAAAGTTATGATGAGAGTCAAGGTTAGATAAGTGCCAGAGCGACATGATAGTCAAGCCTCAAGGAGAGTCATTATTTCAATGAAACTCAAGCTTCAAGGAGATTCAAGCTTCAATGAGAGTCATTGTGTCAATGAGACTCAAGCCTAGCTAGAGAGAGAATTTAAAATTAAGCTGAGCGTTAAGATTAAGATGAGAGAATGCTTATCCCCCTAAGCATGAGAACGTATGCGCCAGCAGCATGAGAGATTAGATCCAGAGAGATATGAGAGATTAGACCCAAAGAGAATGAGGCTTATATCCAGGGGGCTTGAGAGCATATGCCTATACGCAGGGGTCTATGCCCATACACATGTGCCGCGGCCTCTAAGCCAGAGAGTAGAGTTAGGACAGAAGATAAAGACAGGGAGCAACCAGTGCGATGTTAACTTTTAGTGATGCCATTACCATTTGCTTGAAAACTAAGATTCTGGTCTGGCAGGGACGAGCGTCGCGCAGTGAGTATTGGTGGTTTCAGCTCCTGAACTTTTTAGTACTAATATTGATCCACGCCATGTTCTTTATTCCGGTCATAGGCCCAGTAATCTACTGTATCGTGGGCTTTATTATCTCCTGGGCTAATCTCATGGTGACAATTCGCCGTCTCCATGATAATGACCAAAGAGGCTTACTCTTACTTGCTCCCTTAAGCCTCACCGCCATTACCATGATTCCTGCTACCATGGCGATTATGGGCCCTAATACTAATGGCGCTGATATTTCCGCTACTGTCCTGGCTCTATTAAGCCTCTGCTTCTACCTCTATATTCTCTACCTCTTAATCAAGCGCGGAGAAGAGGGCGATAATCGCTTTGGCCCTGACCCTCTCTCGCCCCTGGCTCAACCGAAAAGACGTGCCTTTGCTACTACTATGGCCCGTGAAGAGAGCCATCAGGAACAGCTCTATCAAGCTGACCTCTATAAAGCTGCCGGCTACCGTAATACCCTTAATAGTGCCGCTCCTAATAGTGCCGCTCCTAATCAAGGAGCTACTGGAGCACCAGGACAAGCTCGAGACTCCAGCCTAAATAAGAGCTATTCCCTCAGCGGCGAGCTTAAAGCGCGGGCTCAGCGTATTCGCGAGCAACTGCAAGCGGAAACGCGCGCCGGTGCGGCAGGTGCGGCAAGTGCGGCTGATGGCGCGCTAAATGGAACTAATACTGGCTATGCGGCTCCAGCTAACGCTATGAGTAACAGTGCTCACCTTACGGCGCAGCAAATGCCAGCTCAGCCCCGCATGACCGCTGCACAAATGCTGGCCCAACTCAATGCCCAAGAACAAAGCTCACCGCAGGCAGCTTTAGCAACAGCCTCACAGCAAGCTAAGCTGCAAATGCGGCCTGCACAGGCCAAAAGACGCGACTATGCCGCTGACGACGATGATAATGAGCAGGACTTTAGACCCAACTATGAGCAGGAATATAGTGGCAACACCTACCCTCCCGCTCATACGCTACGTCAAGACACTAGCTATGAGAGTAACGGGGTGTCCTCTCATGTGACCACTGCGACCGCCCTACAAGCTCAGCAACAACTAATATCAGCTACACCAGCGCCCGCCCCTGCCTCGCCTCCTATCTCAAGGACTAGCGCCCCAGCAACGCAAAGTGTCGCGTCCAAGCAGAGCTTCGCCGCAAACCAGAGTGTCGAAGCCAACCCTAGCGCTGCAGCTGCCCTTCACCCTGCCGCAAGTAAGAGTGCTGCGCCAAGCACACAATCAAATACTATTCAGCAAATGCGGCAAAGACAATTGCGCATGCAGGCTCAGCTCCAAGCCCAAGCGCAACAGCAAGCTCAAGAGCAAGCCCAGCTGCAAGCCCAACTACAGCTCCAAGCACAAGCGCAGATGCAAGCTCAGGCCCACATGCAGGCTAAGATACAAGATCAGGCCCACCGGCAGGCACAAATACAAGCTGCTTTTACCGGAGCAACAGCTCATAGACAACAGCTGGCACAAGGCTACTATGACCCTAACGAGCAGACTTACGGAGCCAACTATGGGTCAGGCTATGAGTCAGCCCCAGAATATGAAGCACATCCCCAACATGGAGCTGCTTACACTCTTAACTCCGATGCCTCTGCGTTTAATACAGATGCCTCTGCTTTTAACGCCACTAACGATGATGCGCCAATATTTGCAGCAGACTATACCCCGACCTATCAGCAAGGCTATGGGCAAGAATATGAACCTGGCTATGCAGCTGAGCCAGACTACGACCAAGCCGCTTCGATGCAGCAATATATGGCCCCACCACAACGAACCGCAGCACCATTACCACGTAGTAATGCCGTGGCAGCGCAACGTAATGCCGTAGCAGCACCACGTAGTAATACCATAGCCTCGCAGCGTAGTAATACCGTAGCAGCGCCTCGTGGATCTGTAACAACACCGCAGGGTACCGCGATGCAACAGCGGACAGCGCCTGCTGGGACACGCAGCGTAGTGTCACAACGCAGAAACGCAACCCAACCCCAGCGGGGTATGACATCGCCGCAGCAATGGGGCATAGCCTCTTCTCCTCAGCGGGGCATGGCCTCACCACCTGTAAAGGGCGACCAGCGCTATTAAATACTTACTGGTATGGGCAATGGCAGCGCTGCTAATCACCAGGATTTACGTAAGTGCAGGTATTAGCTTAAGTGTAGGAATGATCCTCAGGGTAGGCATGGTCTAAGGTTCAGGCAAGCATGGCCTTAAATGCAGGCATAGACGGATATTAAGGTAGTCATGACCTTAAATGCAGGCTTACCCTTAAATGCAGGCATGCCCTTAAATGCAGGCATGCCCTTAAATGCAGGCCAGGACTAAGGTTCAGGATTATCTTAAGAGCAGGATTAGCTATGGTTACTTTTTCTCAAGCTATCATAATCTGCCTTCAAGAAAAGGCATTTAACTACCAAGATCGGGCCTCACGCTCAGAATTCTGGTTTTACATGCTCTTTGCTGTAATTGTAGATCTGGTAGCTCAATTCTTACTCATTATTCCGCTCATAGGGTCCCTGCTGCACTTTGTCGTAACCATAGTGCTTTTATGGACTTGTATCATGGTCGGCATTCGCCGTTTGCATGACCTTGATCGTCGTGGTTGGTGGATTATTTTCCCCTATATCATGCTCTTGTTAATGCCCTATATGATTATCTTAGGGGCTATGATCGCCCTTGCTAATGGCCCTTTTTGGCTCAGCCTGGCCTTATGCTTAGCCAGCATAGTGAGCCTGATCTACTTCTTAATCTTGAGCATGAGACGCGGCACCGTAGGACCTAATCGCTTTGGCCCTGATCCTTTAGATATCAGAATTGATGGCAACGCCCCTAATCCCTTTGGATTCACGGGTAAGCATGGCTACAAGCAACAAGCCTATGGTCAGCATCACTACGCCCCCCAACAACAGGGAAACCAAAACCATCCAGCGGCCCAGCGACAACCTGGCTATCAGGGACCATCGCAATACCATAGCCCACAATCCCAAGTACCTGGCCAAGCCAAGAATCAAGCTAAACCCCAATAGCACTTACATTGGCACGACTTCTCTGAGGTTTTGCTACTTACTGAGCTAGCCCTAGAGAAAGAGCTTAGTAAGGTCTGATAAAGTTAGGCAGACTACGTAACGCTTAGCTATTATTTACTAAGAAGTGAGTTTACTTTTTAAAGATGTAAATGTAGCTTAGCCCACCACTGAGTCTATCTCAGGGCTCTATAATGCAACCTCTACAAACTCGTGCCCATGTAGGTTACCCCAAGCCTTACGCTAAAACTTAGGTCAAAGCTTTAACTAAACCTTTAACCAAACCTTATCCTAAAATCATCCCTCAGGCCTCTTAATAGCCCCCACCTTTCTTAGCCTTAACTTTGGTGCCATGCTTAGTAACAGCTTTGCTGCATCACAAAACTTGATACAACCAGTAATATCATTACAACATCTGTATCTAAGATTGTATTACAGGATACAAAAGCTTAAAAAGCTATATAGATCACACTTTGTAAGCATCTTATCCTCAATCCTAGCCCTATAATCACAGATATTTTGTATACTAAGAAATAAAATATGCTTTTGGCTTAGCTCTACTATCTGTATTTCTGTGTTTCCCCCAACTAAGACAGTATCGCTATACCCTTGCAAGGATTAACTTAAGTTAAGGATTGCTCATGGTTAGTTTTTCCCAGGCCATTGTTACTTGCCTTAAAGACAAGGCATTTAAATGCCATGACCGCGCGCCGCGCTCTGAATTTTGGTTCTACATGCTCTTTGCCACCATTGTTAACCTGGTGGCCCAATTCTTAATCATAATTCCAATTATCGGAGCACTACTTTACCTGGTAGTCTCGCTAGTTCTCTTCTGGACTTGCCTCATGGTCTCCATTCGTCGCTTACATGACCTCAATCGCAGAGGCTGGTGGGTACTGTTCCCTTATCTCATGAGCTTGGTGCTCGTTATCGTGGCTGTTGTTGCCTCACTAGCAGACATAGATGATGGCGCTTTCAATACCATTATCATGGTTCTTAGTGTGGCTCTTTGTGCTAGCTTTATCTACCTTTTTGTCCTCTATTTAATGCGCGGCACCGTAGGACCTAATCGCTTTGGCCCTGACCCATTAGCGCCGATGATGTACGGAGCAGGGCAGCAACCATTTGGCGCCCCCGGCCAACAACCTGGCTTCCAGGGTCAACCAGGATTCCAAGGTCAGCCTGGTTTTGGCCAGCCACAACAATCAGGATTCCAGGGACAACCTGGTTTCCAAGATCAGCCAGGATTACAGGGACAGCCTGGCTTTGGCCAGCCACAACAACCTGGCTTCCAGGGGCAACCAGGATTCCAAGTTCAGCCTGGTTTTGGCCAACCACAACAATCAGGATTCCAGGGACAACCTGGTTTCCAAGATCAGCCAGGATTAC